>ERZ773114.1790-NODE-1790-length-21971-cov-4.469520_pt1 | contig 21971 bp, 17 predicted proteins | sample MGYA00580564_ERZ773114 | MGnify/ENA primary metagenome ERZ773114 (study PRJEB29015, sample SAMEA2737836) | human gut metagenome | biome: human gut; feature: human-associated habitat; material: faeces | place: China | collected 2012 ... | reverse complement strand
ATAAATAAAATAGGATGGTGAAGAAAATGATCGGATATGTAATAGGACAGAGAAGCTACGGATTCATGAGTTATGATAAAGGAATAGAATTTTATAGATGGGGACGAGAAGAAAATTGGAAAAGTGCAAAAGAAAAAGCTTCAAAGAGAGTAAAATGTCTAAATGATGGTCTGGAGTTCAGTTCAATTACAGAAGCTTCAAAATTCTACAAAATTCCATTTCATGCGATTTCCGAAAATCTCAATAAACATAAGGAAATTTGCAGAACGGAAGATCAGATGAAATTTAGTTTTCAACTGCTATAAAAGTGACAATAGGGACGGATGATTATGTGAATCTCTTGGAAAATATTGAAGAGTAAAATAGAGATACTGAGTAATTGAGGGTAAAATGTTCACAATAAAGAAAAATAAAATCGAAAATGGATGTGATTGTTGGGGAAGAAGTGAATTCGATTATGTATATGATGTTTATCACAATGACGAATTTATATGTCGTATGATGAGCGATCCAACGGAATTGATTTATAAAGTTAATAGCCTCATAAAAGGAGAATATATAAATGAAAATTGACTTAGTAAAAATTAAGCTTTCTCAATGTAATAAATACAAATATAAACCTATAAAATGGTGTTGCGATGAAATGAAAAATAATCCTATGACATTATTCACTAATGATGATTTGACGCGAATTGAGGGTTGGGATTATCAAGGACATCCTCAGATGTGTTTGAATTTTGATTATGTGGAGGATTATGAAGATGATTACGAAATAATTAAAAATTATCCAATTAAATACTGCCCTTGGTGTGGAGAAAAAATTGATATTAAGGATCCGGATGATGCTATGAGTAAAGGAATTGCCATGGTACATCAGGAACTGCAGCCGGTACCGGCAAGAAGCGTTGCAGAAAATATGTACCTGGGAAGATTCCCGACAAAGTGTGGACCATTAAAAGTGATCGATCATAAGAAAATGTATGAGGATACTGCAAAATGGTTAAAAGAAGTAAAAATGGACTTTGATCCGAAAGCACAGCTTGGATCTTTATCCATAGGTCAGATGCAGTCCGTTGAGATTGCAAAGGCAGTTTCCCAACAGGCAAAGGTTATCATCTTTGATGAGCCGACATCATCTCTTTCTGATAATGAAGTAGAAGCATTGTTCCGCATCATGAATGATTTAAGAGACAAAGGTGTGGCAATGGTCTACATTTCACATAAGATGGATGAGATCAAACGAATCGCTGATGATATCACAGTCATGCGGGATGGTACATATGTTGGAACCTGGCCGGCAGCAGAGATGACCACAGATCAGATCATCACAAAGATGGTTGGCCGTGAGCTGACAAATGTATATCCACCGAGAGAAAACAAACCGGGTGATGAAGTGGTTATGGAAGTAAAAAATCTTTGCTCCATCCATGCAAAATCATTCCAGAATGTAAGTTTTCAGCTCCACAAAGGAGAAATCCTTGGATTTGGTGGACTGGTAGGTGCACAGAGAACAGAATTGATGGAAGGAATCTTCGGTATCCGTGGTATTGCATCCGGTGAGATCTATATGCATGGCAAAAAAGTAAAGATCAAACATCCAATCGATGCGATGAATGCCGGAATCGGACTGATCACTGAGGATCGAAGAGGAAACGGTATTTTCGGATGCCTGTCTATCAAAGATAATGTAGGTGTATCTATCTACAATAAATATCTGAATGCAGGATTTGTTTTAAATCACAAAAAGATCAATGAGATCGTAACAAGCAGCATTAAAAAATTAAGTATCAAGACTCCGAGCATGAAAGAACATATTTCCAATCTGTCCGGAGGTAACCAGCAGAAAGTAATCGTTGCAAGATGGTTAGCCAATGACCCGGATGTTCTGATCATGGATGAACCTACCCGTGGTATCGACGTAGGTGCAAAACATGAGATTTATGAGATCATGTGCGACCTGGCAAAACAGGGCAAAGCGATCATTATGATTTCTTCCGAGATGTCAGAGCTTCTTGGAATGTCAGACAGAATTTGTGTTATGTGTAACGGAAAACTGACCGGTGAAGTGAAGGAACCGGAAGATATGACACAGGCAAAAATTATGGAATACGCAACAAGATTCTGATGCGATAGGAGGAGACGAAAATGGGAAAGACAAAACAGCAGAAAGTAAAAGATTTTTTGATTAACAACGGGGTTATTATTGTAATGTTCATTCTGGTAATCTATACTGGTTTGACATCCAATAACTTCTTCACAGGCAACAACTTAATGAATATTCTTATGAATATGAGTTCACGACTTGTCATTGCACTTGGTATTGCAGGATGTGTTATCACCGCAGGATGTGACCTTTCCGCAGGACGTATGATTGGTTTCGGTGCATGTATTTCCGGTATGTTGTTACAGCGTCTGGATTATTCCGGTAAATTCTTCCCGGATATGAAACCATTGAACGTAGTTTTAGTAGCGATCATCGCAATGCTCATCTGTGCAGCATTTGGTACAGTAACCGGTATCTTTATTGCATACTTAAATGTACCGCCTTTCATTGCAACCTTAGCAATGATGGAAATCGTTTATGGTATTGGACTTATCGTTACAAACGCAACACCTCTTGGTGGATATGTTGAGGCATATACCAATGTTGCAAACAAAAAATTTCTCGGAATCAACTACCTGATCTGGATTGCAATTATTGTGGCAGCGATCACATGGTTCATTTTCAACATGACACGTCATGGAAAATATATGTACGCAATCGGTGGTAACCCACAGGCAGCAGAGGTTGCAGGTGTTCCGGTGAAAAAGACATTGATCTTAATCTACATGAAAGCAGCAGCTATGTATGGTCTTGCAGGATTCATGCTCGGCGCAAAAGCAGGTGGTGCATCTGTTCAGACCGGGTATGGTTACGAAATGGAAGCAATCGCAGCATGTACGATCGGTGGTGTATCCGTAACAGGTGGTCGTGGTAAAGTTTCATCCGCTATCATCGGTGTTGCAGTATTCGAGTTATTGAAGGTTGCTCTCCAGTACTTAGGAATGAATGCAAACGCACAGTACATCGCAATCGGTGTTGTAATCTTCGTAGCAATTTCTCTGGATATCAGAAAATATATAGCAAGAAAATAAAACATACGGTATAATTCTTATATCGGACTGTAAAATAACGGCTGGGTGTTACAGACCAGCCGTTATTTTTGCTTAGTAAAACAATGGAGGAAAACAAGGATTATATGACAACAGATCAGATTTTAGAGACAGCAGGGATACCATTACTTTTATTTGTGATTTTGATCTATTATGGAATGCGGTTATGGTTTATGAAAGATATCTCCGCCATCCGAGGAAAGAATAAACCACCGGTAAAAGACGAAGAAAACTATGCAAAATGCGCCGGAAAGCTGATGTTCTTTTTTGCAGTGGCAACACTTGTCATGATGCTTTTATTATTCTGGAACACCTATGTGGCAGTGGCAGAGATCATTATCTGTACGGTGATCCTTGGAATTTTATGGCATAATATGAATGCAAAATATGGAGACTAGCGGAAGAAAATGTGAAAATATGATTTTTTCATATTGGAATGGAGAATAGAACACGATGAATTTATATTCGGTATTATTGGTGGATGATGAGGAAGAAGTATATTCTGTCATTATGAAAAAGCTTGACTGGGAAGCGATGGGGTTTCGTATTGCCGGGTATGCCAGAAATGGCGTCGAAGCATTAGAGATGGCAGAGGAAATCCAGCCGGATGTTGTGATGACAGACATCAAAATGCCATACATGGACGGACTGACCTTAAGCAAGAAATTAAAAGAACTATATCAGAAAATAAAAATTATTATTTTTTCTGGATTTGATGAATTTGAATATGCAAAAGAGGCAATTAAGATCGAGGCGGAGGAGTACATTTTAAAGCCGATCAATTCCAATGAACTGCGGGAAGTGTTTGAGCGGATTAAGACAAACCTTGACAGAGAGCTTGATGAAAAACGTAATATCGAAAAACTGCGCGCTTATTATATGGAGAGTCTTCCGGTATTGCAGGAAAACTTTTATACATCATTGATTGAGGGAAGAATTCCGGCATCTGAGATTGAAAAATATTTGAAACAATACCAGATACCGTGGAGCGGACCATATTATGTGGCAACTATATTACATATCAGCACGCCGGATCCACAGCTTGAACTCGATCCGTTTTTGCTTGGAATGTCCGTCAAACAGCTTGCTGAGGAACAGTTTGTGGACAAGTGGAGATCGAACACATTCTTTTATCTCGGAGACATCCTTGTGATCACACAGTTAAAAGAAACGGAAGAAATCACGGCATATACCAATGCAATGGATCGGTTTTGCAAGCTGGCGAAACGTGTCTGCGGTGCGAAGGTGACGGCAGGAATCGGTCCGGTCTGTGATGAGATCGCAGAGCTGCCGGCTTCCTATCAGGGGGCGCGCAATGCGGTTTCCTACCGTGTGATCTATGGAAATACAAGAGCCATTAATATTGCGGAGATCGATCCGCAGGGCAGTGCAGAGGAACCGTGGGAAGAGCAGTCGATCGGGAATATTTTAAAAAAGATTAAGACCGGGGATGAGCAGGCGCTGAAAGAAGCAGTCAAAGAAAGCGTGACACAGCTTTCCGGACGTGGAGCATCACTGCAGAAATATCAGATATTTATCACGGAACTTATTGCGGAAATCTTCCGTTTTGGAACATTAAACGGGCTGAATCTGGACGAAATTTTCAGTGGTACGGGAGATATCTACCGGGAAGTTCTTCAGATGGAATCGCCGGAGGCACTGGAAAACTGGCTGCTAAAGACCGGACGTCAGATGCAGGAGATGATCCAGAATGGCAGACAGGACACGACGAAATCATTTGTCACAAAAGCGATCGAGTATGTCAGGGAACACTATGCAGATTCAGGACTCAATGTGGAGAGTGTATGTAAAAATCTTTCGGTCAGCACGGCGTACTTTTCTACCGTGTTTAAAAAGGAGACCGGAAAAACTTTTATCAATTATCTGACAGAGTATCGGATGGAACAGGCGCTTGATCTGCTTTTGAATCAGGATGAAAAAACATATGTGATTGCAGAAAAAGTGGGCTATTCTGATCCGAATTATTTCAGTTACGCATTTAAAAAACAGTTTGGAATGTCACCTTCAAAGTACAAAGCAGAAAAAAGAAAATGAGTTTGTCAAATATCAAAGATAAAATAAGAGAATTAACTGCATATATCAGGAAAATGACAAAACCGCACAGTATTCAGATGACGATATCGATTTCGTTTACGATTCTGTCCATATGTAGTATGGCCTTTCTTGGCGTCACACTTTACCGGCAGTTTTCAAACAGAGCAGAAGCGATGACGATTGAGAGTACGGGGCAGCTTTTAAATCAGACAGCCATCAACCTTGAGGATTATCTCCGAAACATGCGCCGTATTTCAGATACTATGTATTACAGTGTCATCAAGAATAAAGATCTTGCCAGTGATACCATGGATGAAGAAATGAATCTCTTATATGAGGCGAATAAAGATAGCCTGATCAGTATTGCCTGTTATACGGGAGAGGGACAGCTTGTGGCAGCGATACCTGTTGCGAATGAAAAAAGTCAGGTAAATATTGTGAAGCAGCAGTGGTTTACCGATGCGGTCGGTCAGATGGAAAACCTTCATTTTTCGACACCGCATGTGCAGAATCTGTTTGACGATCCATCTTACCGTTATTACTGGGTCGTATCCTTAAGCCGTGCCGTTGAGCTGACAAGTAACGGAACATCGACGCTGGGAGTACTTTTGGTCGATATGAACTACAGCAGTATTGAACAGATTTTAAAAAAAGCGAATGTTGGAAATTCTTCGGAGTATGTTTACCTGATCGACGGAAAGGGTGAAATTATTTATCATCCGGGACAGAAGCTGATCTATACCGATCTTTATCAGGAGAATAATATCGAGGCAGCAGGGTACGAGGATGGAAGCACGGAGGAGATTTTCCAGGGGGAAAAACGCCTTGTTACGGTAAAGACGGTCAGTTATACCGGATGGAAGATCGTCAGTGTTGTGCCAATGAGTTCCTTTGATATGGGAATGACAGGCACAAAATATTTTGTGATCATGCTAGTGACAGTATCTATGCTTGCGGTGATCCTTTTAAATCAGCTTGTGTCTGCAAGTATTGCCATGCCGCTGAAAAAATTAAATAATTCGGTCAAGGAGTGGGAGACCGGAAATATGAACCCGTCTATCTATATCGGCGGATCTATGGAAGTGGAACATTTAGGGTGTACACTCCGTTCCACGGTGGAACAGATCAGGCAGCTGATGCAGGATATTGTGGTCGAGCAGGAAGAAAAAAGAAAAAGTGAACTCGATGCGCTTCAGTCGCAGATCAACCCTCATTTTTTGTATAATACACTTGACTCGATCGTCTGGATGATCGAGGGAGAACGGTATGAGGATGCGGTATTTATGATCACACAGTTAGCGAGTCTTTTCCGTATCAGTTTAAGCAGGGGAAAAACAGTCATCAGTGTGGAAGATGAGCTGAAACATGCCAGAAACTATATGAATATCCAGAAAGTACGCTATAAAAATATTTTTGAGGTACGGTTTGATATAGATCCGGAGATCCTGCAGTGCTGTACGGTAAAACTGGTGGTGCAGCCGCTGCTTGAAAATGCGATTTATTATGGCGTGGAATGTATGGATGGAGACGGAGAAATTGATGTCAATGGATATCGCAGGGAAGATGATATCTATATTGAGGTCAGAGATAACGGACTTGGAATACCGGAAGATGAAGTGGAACAGCTTTTGAAGGAAAATAACCGTGTGCACAAACGTGGATCTGGCGTGGGACTTTTGAATGTACATAACCGGATCAGGCTGCGTTTCGGTGAGGAATATGGTCTGGAAATAGAAAGCGAGCCGGATGAGGGAACCACAGTCAGAATCCATTTGCCGTATATCGTCTATACGCCGGAGGAGCAGGAACGGTTAGAGTCAGGGAGAAAACAACTATGAAGCGGACCGGAAAAAATAATTTGATCTATTTAATGGCATTGATTTTAGTGATCATTGCATTTATTGCGTTTGCGACATATGGGATGCTTGATGGCAGCAAGGATGAGGAATGGTATCCGGTATCCGTGATCGTAGAAAACAGCAGCAGTGACAGATTTACATCTTTTCGGGAAGGACTTGAACGAGGAGCGGAAGATTATCATATCCGTTTAAATGTGGTTTCGACAGGCGCATTTTCCGGTATTGAGGAAGAGTACCAGATCATTCACAGGGAGATCGATAATGGAGCAAAGGGCGTGATCGTTGAAATGTGTGACAGCAGCAATTATACGGATGATTCTGCTGTGGAAATCGGTTCTGATAAGATGATTCTGGTGGAAACGGATGTGGAAGCTGAGGGAATGTATGCAGCAATTCTGCCGCAGTCTTATGAGATGGGGGAGGCAGTTGCCGAAGCTGTTATTGCGGATTATGGGGAAAAGCTTGAAGATACGGACATTGGGATTCTTGCCGGTAACTTAAAACAGACTGCCGGACAGCAGTGCCTGAAAGGTTTTATGGACAAAATAGAGTCTGCCGGGGCATCCATTTTATGGAATCTGTCTGATGAAGACAATGAAAATAATACATTTGAATGGTGCCTTGAGAAAAAGAGGGTAGACATCGTGGTATCATTAGATAATGACAGAACGGAACAGGCTGTTGATTATCTGCAGGCGCAGGAACAGACAGAATTTGGACTGTATGGAATTGGCTGCTCAGAAAAAAATGTGTATTATCTGGATAAGGGTGTGATAGGAGCGTTGGTCGTACCGAATGAGTTCAATATCGGATATTTAAGTGCGGCAGCGATCGCGGGTCAGCTGCGCGAGCCGTTATCTTCGGCAAAAACAGAAAAAGTCGGGTTTCTTACGATCACAAAAGATAATCTGTATGACGAGGAAAATCAGAAAATTTTATTTCCTATCGTGCAGTGATATACAAATGGGGGGTAGATGTAAATGTGTGGAGCAGAAAAAGTCCGGCACATGTTGATGGGGGAACAAGTCTTGAAGAAATGGAAAAAAAGTAAAAAAATGACCGTGGCTTTTGGTGGAATTTTAGTCATGAGTGTGGTAATTGGCGGCTGCGGCGGCAGGGAAGATGCCAAAAAGAGCATTAAGATCGGCATATCTGTTTATGATCAGTATGATACATTTGTATCAGAAATGATGAAAGATTTTAATGATTATGCGACAAAAAAAGAAGAAGAGACGGGCGTTGCGATCAATATCGACACTTACAATGCATCGGCAAGCCAGTCGACGCAGAACAGTCAGGTTGAAAACATGATCACGGAGGGATGCGATGTGATCTGTGTCAATCTGGTGGACAGGACGGATCCTACCGCAATCATTGATCTTGCGGAAAAAAACAATATTCCGGTTATTTTTTTCAATCGCGAACTGGTGGAGGAAGATTTAGAGCGCTGGACGAGGCTTTATTATGTCGGAGCGCAGGCATTTGAGTCCGGTATCATGCAGGGAGAGCTTGCAGCGGAAGCATTTCTGACCGATCAGTCACTGGATAAAAACGGAGACGGGATTTTTCAGTATGTGGTGTTGGAGGGAGAAGCCGGTCATCAGGATGCTATCGTCCGCACGGAATATTCGGTCAGCACAATGATCGACAGTGGAGTGGAAGTAGAAAAGCTGGGATATGCGATCGCAAACTGGAATCGTGCACAGGCGCAGACGAAAATGGCACAGCTTATGTCACAGTTTGGTGACAGCATTGAACTGGTCATTGCCAATAATGATGATATGGCGCTAGGTGCGATTGATGCACTCAAAGCGTCCGGTCTTACAAAGGATGAATGGCCGGCGGTCATTGGAATCGATGGGACTGATGTAGGATTAGAGGCGGTCAAGAATAAAGAGATGATCGGAACGGTCTATAATGATAAAGAAGGCCAGGCAGATGCAATGTTAAATCTTGCATATGAGCTTTCCACCGGAAGTGATCTGTCGGATCTGAATCTGATCGATGGAAAATATATCCGTCTGCCTTATGCGAGAGTGACCTGTGATGATGTGGATTCGTATATGGAAGGAGATACAGAGTAAATGCTTTTGAATAATGAAAACGTGGACTATCTTTCGGAATGGCCCGCCCATTATTATGAGATTGAGGATATTAATGAACGTGAACGCATTCTGCAGCTCGCAATTGAACAGAAGTTAGATCCGGCATTGGATGAAAAACGCCTTTTGATTTTAAGAAAGCGCTTTGGAGATCATCCGGCAGAAAAACGTGCGGATCTTTTTCTGCGCGCATGGATGATGATACAGGCAGCCAGTGCAGGTGGTGTATCCTTTTTTCAGAAAAAAAGACAGAAAAAAGAACTTTGTGGATATCTTATGCAGCTCGGTATCCGGACAGATGAGAAACAAAATGTGGAAAAGGATGCTGATGTGGAAGATGTTTGTGGATATATACTTGAGGAAGAGTGGAAAAATTTTGCATATACCTATCTGGCATCCTGTACCGGAAGCAGGGCGTACTGCTCCACATTGTTTGGTATCGTGCCGATCAAAGATGCAGCAGTTGCAGAAAAGATCGCACAGGACATTGATCTTGTGACGAAAGATTACCCGGCAGCATTCGGACTCGAAGAGGCGGTCCGCCCGTTCCGCAGTATTATGGTGGATGCATTCTGCCAGTATATTCCAAATGGGGAATCAGTCTGGAAATCGATGCATGAATAAAAAATGTCTGAACGGCCATCTTTGATGGGAAACACTGGACTTTTTTTTCATATCATAGTATAGTAAAGCATGTTGAACCTTGAAAATTGAATAAAAAGTATATTATTTTTTATGTTCAGATACGCGGTCTTTGCGCCCGTATACCGGATACATAAATGTGACAGCAGATCTGCCGGAAGGATATGCAGTCTGTTGTCTCCTTATTAGCGCCATGCACCTGTGGAAAATGCATAGGAAGGTTCTGTGAACAGACATTGTGATATGTTCAGGAATTACCTGTGTTTCAATCAGCAGGTTAACGAGGAGGAGAGTGATCGAAGATTCGGCGGATGCTCTCCCGTACACTCCCGGTGCGAGATATACCGGCAAATATGCAGGTGACTGCAAAACAAATACGGTATAAGGGAGAAGATAACCTGAAAAATATTTTTGCTGTCAGAAGAGGATCTTCTGACAGTGGAACTGGTCAGGAAAAATGAGTGTACCGGTGGGATTGTGCCGGAAACAGTTGATAGATAGAAAAGAGGAAAATTTATGTGTGGAATTATTGGTTATACAGGTAGTGAAGATGTAAAAGGAGTGTTACTTGATGCGTTAGAGCTTCTTGAGTACCGCGGATATGACAGTGCGGGAATTGCTTTGGCAGATACTGGCCTGAAACAGACGAAAGTTTATAAATGTGCGGGAAGAGTAAAAGATTTAAGAGCCATCTGTGAGTCAGAAAAACTGATCACAGAGTGTGGAATTGGTCATACCAGATGGGCAACACACGGCGGTGTCAATGATACAAACGCACATCCGCACCAGGTTGGAAAAGTGACTCTGGTACACAATGGCATCATTGAAAATTACAGAGAGCTGATCGCCGACTATGAACTGGAAAGTGTTTTAAAATCAGAGACAGACAGTGAGGTTGTGGCTGCACTTTTAAATAAGTTTTATACCGGTGATCCGGATGAAGCCATCAAAAAGACAGTTTCCAAATTAAAAGGAACATTTGCATTAGTGATCTTATTCGAAGATCATCAGGGCGAGATATACTCTGTCAGAAATGTCAGCCCGATCGTCGCAACACTTTGCAAAGAGGGGGCTATGCTTGCATCTGACCTGACAGCACTCTGCCGTTTTACCAACCGCTATTTTGTTGTTCCGGAGTATCATATTTTAAAACTGGCAAAAGATGCCATTGTCTTAAAAGATTTCAATGGCAATCAGGTGGAGCCGGACTATCTTGAAGTAGACTGGGAACTTAATAATGCCGGAAAGAACGGTTATCCGTTTTATATGGAAAAAGAGATCATGGAACAGCCGGATGCGATCGAGCGTACAATCACAAACCGCATCACAAGTGGAATGCCGGACTTTACGGCAGACGGTGTGCCGGATGAGATCTTTACACAGTGTGAGCGTGTCAACATTATCGCATGTGGAACTGCAATGCATGCCGGTCTTGTGGCACAGGCACTGATAAAGTCGATTCTTCATATGCACATCGATGTCGATATGGCATCCGAGTTTATGTATTCGGATCCGGTCATCGATGAGAAATCATTAGTCATCGCAGTTTCACAGTCCGGTGAGACGATCGATACCTTAGAGGCAGTCAAGTATGCAAAAAAACGTGGAGCGAAATGTTTATCCATCATCAACGTAAAAGGATCTTCCATTGCGCGTGAGAGTGATTATGTGCTCTATACCAACGCAGGACCGGAGATCGCCGTTGCAAGTACCAAGGCATACACGACACAGCTTGCTGTATTTTATCTGATCGTGGCAAAAATGGCACAGCTTCGCGGTGTCTTTTCACAGGAAGAGACACAGAGTTTTATCCGTGAGCTGCAGCGCACGCCGGATGTCATGAAAAAAGTGTTAGAGGGACGGCAGGAGATCCATAAACTTGCCAACAAGGTGTTAGAGGCGAAAGATCTGTTTATGATCGGCCGTGGACTTGATTACTCTATTTTGTTAGAGGGTTCTCTGAAGTTAAAGGAGGTATCCTACATTCATTCTGAGGCGTATGCGTCCGGCGAATTAAAACACGGACCGATCGCACTCATCACGCAGGATACGCCGGTCGTTGCAGCAGTGACACAGGAAAAATTAATGTCAAAAGAGCTGTCAAATATCAAGGAGGTACGGTCAAGAGGTGCGGACATCGTGCTCTTTATCAAGGAAAGTCTTGCAAAAGATATCGACCGTGCATATGATACCTTCCATCTGCCGGATATGCAGGATGAATTTATGGTAATGCCGGCATCCGTGGCACTGCAGTTACTTGCTTATTATGTTTCTTCCGACAAGGGATTTGACGTGGATAAGCCAAGAAACTTGGCGAAGGTAGTGACGGTGGAATAAGAGAAGCAAAATAAAAAGATATGTGGAAAAGTGTCCGGAAAGGGGAAAAAGACCGCGTATCTGAGCATAAAAAAAGATTGGGGGAAGCCGCACAAAGTATTTGGTGTGACTGCCCCCATTTGCATTTAGACCAGTTCCGCGATGCGCGACACTGCCACATAAATTTCAGAAATTTTATACCACGTGCGGAATCCGACAATGCCATCCTGTGTCAGACCGAAAATTCGCTGAAAGGTTTTAACCGCTTCTTCTGTAGCAGGACCAAATACGCCATCCTCTGGTCCGTAGATTCCGTCCGGTGTAACTGTCGGAATCGCCGGATAGGATCTTGAAATCCGTGCAAGTTCCTCCTGGATCTGACGCACTTTTTCGCCGGTCGAACCGATCGTAAGGTCGACTCTCGGCCAGGAAGCCGGGATGCCGGATACTTCTTCTGCCGTGTTGATGTACATGTTGTTTCCATAATAGTAGCGCAGAATTTCGATTGCCTCATAGTTCTGGTCACCCAGGTATTTGCTGCCCCACTGACTCAGCCAGTTGCTGCAGGTCACACGTTCCCCATCGCAGTACTGCGTTAAGATTGGCTGGCTGACGTTTGGCCGGGATAAAAAGTTCTGGAACATTTCATCCACGATGTCGGAGATGCTCTGGAAAATGTTCCTGCCGTAGGTAAATTTCTGGTCGTAGGCGGTGGAGGAGGTGATCGTGAAACTGTAGCCTTTGTTCCGGTACCACTCCGTGTACACCCGGTTTAATGTAAATGACATGATTGCAAGGATATTTGCGCGCAGCGTCGCATCCGGCCAGGTGGAATAGATTTCGCTGGACGCTACATTTTTGATGTAATCCTTGTATCGCACATAATAATCGCGCGCAGTCGTATCGTTTGGCGGACCGTCATGTACCACGACATATTCCGGCACCACGACTCTGCTTAGGACGATCTCCCCGGTCTCGGAGATCGGCTTGATCTCAGACTCTGCGATTTTCGGTGGAAAATCGCCCCAGAGGGTATTGACCGGGATCACGATCGTGTCTACCGGGTTCCCCGGTGCATCCACCTCATCCATTCGTACTTCCTGAAGCGACAGCTGCTTCGAAAACAGTTCAATTCCCGACACAGTAAACGGGCGGAATCCTTCAGCATCGACCTGAATACTATATTGCGAGAACGGCTGGTTTTCGCCAGGTTCCATCGAGTATTCAAGCGGAGGCGCAGGAAGCGTAATTTGTTCGGACATACCGGATGCATCTGTATTCACCTCCTCAACGACACTGTCCGGATCACCGGAATAGGAGATCGACACACGGGCGTTTGTGATCGGACGGTTACTTTCTCTTGCCGTTACCTGGATCTTTAATTCACCCTGATCGATATTATTTTGTGTATAGGCAATATCTGACATGAAAAACCTCGTAGATTCATTCGTTCTATTATATGATGCAGTCTGTCAAAAGGTGTGTTTAAATTGTTTGTGTGAAGTATAAAATAATGGAAGGAAAAATGTGGTTTATGATTTGTCAATTAACGAAAACAGAGGTATAATAATTATAATTGATGTACTGCCACAGGAAAACTATCTGTGGCATTATTTTTTCCGAAAATCAGATATAAGGTAACAGAGATATATGGCAAATTATAAAATGATCTTACAATATGATGGAACACGTTACCGCGGGTGGCAGGTGCTTCCGGCGGAACTTACGATACAGGGAAAGTTACAGGATGTTTTGAGCAAAATGGCAGGATACCAGGTGGAGGTTACCGGTTCCGGCAGAACAGATGCAGGCGTGCATGCAAAAGGACAGACGGCTAATTTTCATCTGAGAGAGGAATGGGATGAGGATAAAATTTTATTTTATCTGAATCAGTACCTTCCGGAAGATATTGCAGTCTGTGAAGTAAAGAGAGTGGATGAGCGCTTCCACAGCAGATATCAGGCAGTGGAAAAGACCTATCTTTACCGGATCCATACAGGAAAAATACCGGAGGTATTCGAGCGCAGATATGTTTATGATTATACGGAACCGCTTGATGTAAACCGCATGAGAAAAGCGGCAGAGTACCTGTGTGGAACACATGATTTTAAATCATTCTGCGGCAATAAAAAAATTAAGAAATCCACGGTTCGGACGATTTCCCGGATACAGATCAAAGAACTGCCGGGAGAGATACAGATCTATTATACCGGAAATGGATTTTTACAGAATATGGTGCGCATTTTAACCGGTACACTGATCGAGATCGGAGATGGAAGAAGAACTCCGGAGGATGTGTCAGAGATCTTAGAGGCAAAAAACAGGGAAAGAGCAGGATACACGGCACCGGCATGCGGGCTGACATTGCTTGAGGTAATATATGGAAAAATGGTTTGTAATAAATAAAGGCGCTGATTTTGCAGGAATTGCAAAACGTTTTGGGATAAGTCCGGTTACGGCAAGGCTGATCCGGAATCGTGGGGTTATGGGGGATGAGGCAATCGCAAGATACTTAAAAGGCGGAATTGGGGAACTTTACGATCCTCATTTACTTTTGGATTCGGACCGGTTGACGGATATATTGGTGCAGAAGATCAGTGAACAGAAAAAGATCAGGGTCATAGGCGACTACGATATTGATGGGGTAATGTCGACTTATATTCTGTACAAAGGAATCACACGCTGCGGTGGCAGTGTGGATTTTCAGATACCGGACCGGATGAAAGATGGTTACGGAATCAACGATCATCTGATTGAGCAGGCAGATGAGGCGGGAATTGATACGATCATTACCTGTGATAATGGAATTGCAGCGATAGGCGAGATCGCGCACGCTAAAAGTCTTGGAATGACAGTTCTTGTCACAGACCATCATGAAATACCATATACGGAGGAGAGGGGAGAACGCCATTATAAAAGAAGTGAGGCGGATGCCATTGTAAATCCAAAGCAGATGGAGTGTACATATCCGTATAAAAATCTCTGCGGTGCTGCAGTTGCCTGGAAAGTGATACAGATCCTCTATGAAAAATGTGACATTGCGGTGGAGGAGTCCTACGATTTTTTGGAAAATGTGGCATTTGCGACGGTCGGGGATGTGATGGATCTGACGGATGAGAACAGAATCCTGGTAAGGGAAGGATTAAAGCGGATCCATACGACCATGAATCCGGGGATGCGCGCATTGATTTTACAGAATAAATTAGAGCCGGAACAGATCAGTTCCTATCATTTCGGATTTGTGTTAGGACCATGCATCAATGCAAGCGGACGATTAGAGACAGCGAAAATTGCCTTAAATCTTTTCCTGCAGGAGGACGTAAAAAAAGCATCGGAGATCGCAGCGGAACTGGTCGATCTGAATGCGCAGCGAAAAGACATGACTGCAGAGGGCGTAGAACTTGCCATGCAGCAGGTGGAAGAGGGAAATACGGGTGAAAAAGTCCTGGTTGTCTATCTGCCGGATGTGCATGAAAGTCTTGCAGGAATCATTGCAGGAAGAATCCGGGAGGCGTGTCATAAACCGACTTTTGTGCTGACAAAGAGTGAGGATGGGGTTAAAGGCTCCGGGCGCTCAATCGAGGCATATTCGATGTATGAGGAACTGTGCAAATGTCAGGAATTATTTACAAAATTTGGCGGTCATCCGATGGCAGCAGGACTTTCCCTGCCGGAAGCAAATGTAGAGATTTTCAGGGAGAAAATAAATGCCTGCTGTGGCTTGACAGAAGAAGATTTTATTCCTAAGATAAAAATAGATATTCCCATGCCCGTCGATTATCCGGACATTCCGCTGGTAAATGAACTGTTGTTGTTAGAACCATTCGGGAAAGCAAATGTAAAACCTCAGTTTGCGGATAAGAATCTTGGAATCGATCGTGCGGTTGTAGTCGGGAAAAATCAGAATGTATTAAAACTGACACTTAAGACTGAACGTGGAAAATCCATATCTGCTGTTTATTTTGGAGATGTGGAGGAATTCCGGGAATATTATGGAAGAAAATATGGGGAAAATGAAGTGCAGCAGGCATTCCTTGGCAGGACAAATGGAATCCGGATGTCTGTGGTATATTATCCCGAGATAAACAGGTATCAGGGAAATGAAAGCATACAGATTGTGATAAAGAATTATCAGTAAATGGAGGACATATATGTTTGGTGGAAAGAAAGAGAAGGCACTGCAGGACGAACTCTATACGATCAAGAAACAGATTGCAGAATACAGTGATGAATTAAAAGAAGATTCTGTGCAGATGACAGCATCTCGTGTCCAGATGGAAGAAAATATAGAAATTCTTGAGGAAAAGTTAGAATGTGTGGGTGAACTGGCAGAAGAGAGCTGCAGAACAGGAAAAGAACTGTACAGTACATTCGTTGAAGTACATAATGCTGTGGAATCTTTTGAGGCAAATCATTCCATTTTTATTGGACAGGTGGCAGAGCAGAATGAAAAGATCAAAGAAGTTTTTGAACAGCACAAGGCGTTAAAAGAACCGTGTGCACAGTTAGAAGAAAGTCTTTACCGTGCTTCGAAAGAGCAGGATGGTCTTGGAAATGTGACAGCTGAACTGGAAGATGATGCAAAAAATATGGGAGTGCTTGCATTGAATGCGGCAATCGAAGCAGCAAGAATGGGAGAGAATGGAGAAAAATTCCTTCATGCTGCGGAGGAGATCAAAAATGTGGCACAGCGGTATGAAGAAAGACTAAAGGCATTATCAGAACAGATCGACGCGATGGAAGAGGCGCAAAAAGAAATCAAAGAACAGACTGCACAGATCAATGAAATGCAGGCGGGTATTACATCGATGGTAATGAAACTGTACAGTGACAGTGCACAGAAACTTTCCATATATGAAAATGGACAGACTTCTTTAAGGGAGCACATGTCCGGCAACGCAGTACCGGCTGCGGATTTTATAAAACAGGCCGGGGAGGATTTCTTAAAACTCGGGGATGAGGCAAAAGTGCAGGTTACAGCACTGCGTGAAGAAATCAATGCAAAAAAATCTGCTGAGGATGAATTGGAAAAGATCTATAATGGATGTAAAGCACTTTTGGATATGGAGTAAGTAATCTGTAATGAAATATCTGCATGCAAAACAGTCAGCGGCATAGTAAAGAGCAGTATAGAAATGAGGGAAGAACTTATATGGCAAAAGAAGAACAGATGACGTATTTATCTGCGAATGGAACGACAAAGATCCATGCGGTAAAATGGATGCCGGAGGATGGAAAGTATAAGGCAATTTTACAGATCACGCACGGCATGATCGAATATATTGAAAGATATCATGAGTTCGCAGAGTACCTGACAGAGCGCGGATTTATGGTTGTTGGCCACGATCATTTAGGGCATGGCGCTTCGGTAAAAGATGAAACAGAGTGGGGATATTTTGCAGAAAATCCGAGTGATACGCTTGTTGCGGATATGCATAGCCTGCGAACAACAGTTCAGGGAGAGAATCCGGGGATACCGTATTTTATGATGGGACACAGCATGGGTTCTTATATGCTGCGAAAATATCTGTGTCTGCATGGTGAAAATTTAAGTGGAGCGGTCATTATGGGAACTGGGTGTGTGCCGGATGGCACCATGAAATTTGGTATGTCGCTGTGTAAATTTTTAGCCTTTTTCCGTGGCTGGAATTACAGAAGTAAACTGGTGCAGAAACTTTCCTACAGCAAGCCATACCACAAATTTGACCTTTATGGAAAAGATTATACCAACAGCTGGCTGACAAAGGATGTGGAGCATGTCAAAAAATATTACAGTGATCCACGCTGCACGTTTCTGTTTACATTAAACGGGTACTATGGGCTGATGGAAGCGGTATATTTTGACAATCAGATGGATAATATAAAAAAAGTGCCGAAAGATCTGCCGGTTTTCATGGTTTCCGGGGCAGATGACCCGGTTGGTGACCTCGGTGAAGGGGTAAAAAAAGTTTATCATATGTACAAAGATGCGGGTGTGGATGATCTGACCTACCGTTTGTATGAGACAGACCGTCATGAGATATTAAATGAGACAGACCGCGATCAGGTTTATGCGGATATCTGTGCATGGATGAGTGTCAGAATTGCGCAGATATAAAATATAAGATAGATTTACCTGCATAAAATATAAAGCAGGGATGGACAGTGTTAGTGAGGATTATTATGAGAAACAAAAAAGTAGTTAAAATATTATGTGTGATACTTGCAGCAGCGATGCCTGTTTCCTCCGGTGTGGGTGTGCAGGCAGCACAGGCAGGGGCAGTTGCAGCGACGGCAGATCAGACAGATGATGTGCAGAATGCAGCAGAAACTTCGGCAGAGGATTCTGCGCAGAATGCAGATAGTGACGATCTGGAAGGTTCCATTCAGTATTTGGATGATTCGGCTCAGACAAACAATTCTGATGCACAGCAGGATGGAAATATATCGTCGGATCAGACGCCACAGCAGGATGGAAATGCGACATCAGACCAGGCGTCACAGGATATCAACGGAACGATTGTGCAAAACGAGGACAGCGATAATGTCACAATCAAGGCAAGTGATAAACCGTACCTTGCGCTTGGAGCAGATCTTAATGATTCTCAAAGAGCGACGATTCTTTCTATTATGGGCATTGATGCGGCAAATCTGTCAAATTATGATGTGGTCTATGTGACAAATGCAGAGGAACACCAGTATTTAGATTCCTATATTTCATCCTCGCAGATTGGAACAAGATCGCTTTCTTCTGTTGTGATCGTACAGAGGGATAAGGGAAGCGGATTAAACATTTCCACAACAAATATTAATTATTGTACCGTTGGTATGTATAAAAATGCGCTGACTACTGCAGGGGTAACAGATGCAGATATTATTGTAGCAGGACCAACTCCAATTTCCGGAACGGCGGCTTTAGTAGGCGTATTAAAAGCATATCAGGAGATGACAGGAAAAGAGATCAGTGATTCGGTAGTTGATACGGCACTCAATGAACTTGTGCTGACCGGTCAGTTAGAAGATTCCTTAAAAGGTGTCTCTGACGCAGAAGTGGAAGAGTTTATTGCGTATATCAAGGCTCTGATTGCAAAAGATGACCTGACGGATGATGCCGGGATCAACGGTGCAATCGATGAGGCGTGTGAAAAATATGGTGTGACGTTATCGGATGATGAGCGTCAGCAGATCATAGATCTGATCAAGAAGATCAATTCACTCGGAATTGATTTAAACGGACTTGTGGATTATGCGGAGTCTTTGTACAATTCGTTTAAAAACGGAGATGGAAGTTCAAATAGCGGTATAGCAGCGGCTGTCGGTGGATTTTTTAAATCGATCATTTCTTCTGTGGGAGATTTCTTTAAAAAGATATTTTCATAATAAATATATAACGAAAAGAGGAAGCGTATGTTAGAGAGAAAAAGAAAGTTAGACTGTGCAAATGGACGTGAAAAAGCAGATCTCGTATTGAAAAACGGAAATGTGCTGAATGTCTTTACGGAGGAAGTGTTAAAAGCGGATGTTGCGATCTGCGGGGACACGATCGTAGGCGTAGGTGAATACGAGGGAAAAGAAGAAATCGACTGTACCGGGAAATATCTGGTGCCGGGCTTTATCGATGCGCATATGCATATTGAATCCTGTATGGCAGCACCGGGAGAACTTGCCAAAGTCCTTGCGAAGGCGGGAACAACGACGATCATTGCCGATCCGCACGAGATCGTGAATGTCAGCGGAACAAAAGGAATGGACTATTTCTTAAAATGTGCTGCAAAACTTCTGGTAAACGTATTTTTTATGGTGCCTTCCGCAGTTCCTGCAACGGATGTGGAGACAAACGGCTGTGGTGAATTTCTTGCCTCTGACATGATGAAATATGTGGATAATGCAAGAGTACTTGGACTCGGTGAGACCATGCGTTTTATGGAGTGCTGTGAGGGTGAAAAGAGAATGGCAGACAAGTTAGAGCTGTTTGCCAAGAAACATATTGATGGGCATGCGCCTGGAATCCGAGGAAAAGAAGTGCAGGCATACCGTCTTGCCGGTGTGGAAAACGATCATGAGTGTTCTACCGCTGAGGAAGTGCTCGATAAACTCCGTGCCGGACTGCATATCTATGTGCGCGAGGGAAGTGGTGCAAAGAATTTAGAGACACTGATCAAAACAATGTTAGATGCAGGTGTATGCTTAGACCGCTGTGCTTTCTGTACGGATGACAAGCATGTGGAGGAGATCCGCAAAGAGGGACATATCAGTACTTGCATCCGCAAGGCGATTGCACTTGGCGTGCCGGTTGCAAAAGCCTATAAGATGGGAAGTTATCAGGCGGCAGAGTTTTATGGATTGAAAAATTATGGCGCGATCGGTGCGGGTTACCGTGCAGACATCGTATTTTTAGATGATTTAGAGCAGGTCAGACCGCTTGATGTCATGAAGGACGGACGTATTCTGACAGAGGAAGATTATGCGAAAGATTATTCCGTTCCGGTTCCGGATGAGCTGCTTCATACCGTTCATGTGGGAGAGGTCACCAAAGAGAAAATCAGGCTTTCCTGTGATGGAAAAACGGATGTGATACAGATGAACCCGCACCAGATCGTGACCACGCATCTGGTGGAGGAAGTGCCGACAGAAAACGGATATTTCAAATCGGATGGTGTATACAACAAGATCTGCGTGGTAGAGCGTCATGGAAAGACAGGGGAGATCGGTGTTGCGCCGCTGAAAGGGTTTGGCGTCAAAGGCGGCGCAGTGGCGACTTCCGTTGCACATGATTCCCATAACCTGATCGTTGCGGGCGATAATGATGAGGATATCCTTGCAGCAATCAAAGGTGTGGAAGAAAATCAGGGCGGATATGTTATCGCTTCCGGTGGAAAAGTCGTGGATGTGCTTCCGCTTCCAATCTGCGGTCTGATGAGCGAAAAATCCTGTGATGAGATCACGGAAAAAGTGGCGGACATGTTGGAGGAAGCAAAGAAACTTGGCATTTCCGAGGACATCGATCCATTTATCACGCTTTCCTTTATGATATTTTCCTTTATCATGGGTTCCTTCGGCTGCTCCGCTTTCTTCGGCATATCCGCAAGGGTCTGCTGCTCTGCCTGCGGCAGTCTTTCCTTCGGCTTCTTTTCCAGAACCGCCTTGGGAATCAGCACCGTTTCCTGCAATGCCTTCGCAACCGCGTTGTAGAAAAATTCATACACCTCATCGTCATTCTTAAAGCGAACCTCCAGCTTCGCAGGATGCACGTTCACATCCACCTGTGCAGGCTCAACCGCAAGATTCAGCACGAAAACAGGAAATTTTCCAATCAGCAGTTTTGTTTTATACGCATCCTCCACCGCAGCGGAAACCACGGGATTCTTAATAAATCTGCCGTTGATGAAAAGATTTTCATAATTGCGGTTCGCGCGGCAAAATTCGGGCTTCCCAATCAGACCGCTGACGGCATATTCCCCCTTGCGGTAGGAAATAGGGAGCATACTGTTTGCCGCATCCTTCCCGTAAACATAAAACACCGCCGTTTTCGGGTCATTGTTCCCTGCCGTATGCAGAACAGTATTGCCGTTATTGATATAATGAATCGCAACCTCAGGATGCCCCAGTGCGATTTTGTTCACCAAATCCGAAACATAGCCGCTTTCGGTCGCAGGCTTTTTCAAAAATTTTCTGCGCGCAGGCACGTTGTAAAAAAGATTCCGCACCGTAATGGAAGTGCCCTCCCTACAGGCGGTATCCTCCATCTCCTGTATCTCTCCGGCATGAATCACAATGCGCGTGCCCGTTTCCTCGTCTCTGGTTTTTGTCAGCATTTCCACCTGCGCCACCGCCGCGATCCTCGCCAATGCTTCGCCGCGAAAGC
>ERZ773114.1788-NODE-1788-length-21992-cov-5.034462_pt1 | contig 21992 bp, 17 predicted proteins | sample MGYA00580564_ERZ773114 | MGnify/ENA primary metagenome ERZ773114 (study PRJEB29015, sample SAMEA2737836) | human gut metagenome | biome: human gut; feature: human-associated habitat; material: faeces | place: China | collected 2012 ... | reverse complement strand
CAAGTTTGTGCGTAAGCACAAATCTTGCGTGTGAAAAATCTTATTTTTCACACTAGCCTCCATTCCTGCGCTGCTTTTTACCGTGAAAATCTATAATATACTAAATTTCATGCTCTGTGATTGCTCTGTCATTACCGTTTCTTCTACACGAAGAAAGAAATGATCAGTGCAACGATAAATCCGGTTCCACCAACCAATGTCTCCATGATCGTCCAGGTTTTTAACGTTGTCTTCTCGTCAAGTCCGATCAGTGATCTTACCAGCCAGAATCCAGAATCGTTAAAGTGTGAGCAGACTGTCGCTCCACCGGCAACTGCTGCAACCACACATGCAAGATACATCGGTGATAAGGATGCGATCTCCGGCATTGCTGCTACAATTCCTGCTGCCATGGTCATTGCTACGGTTGCAGAACCTACACAGATTCTTACCAGTGCCGCAACTAAAAATGCTACAATAACGATTGGAAGATTTATGGATGCCACAGCATTACCAATGATCTCACCTAAGCCGGAGTACTGTAAAATATAACGGAGCACGCCGCCACATGCTGTCACAAGAAGGATCAGTCCTGTCGGCTCTAAAGATTTTGTGAGGATCTTCTCTAATTCCGGCATCGTGTATCCATGTCTTGTTCCAAGGATGAACATTGCGGCTAATGTTGCGATCAGAAGTGCTGCAAACGGCTGTCCTAAAAAGTTAAATAACGGTGCCACACCTGCTAACGCCGGAACCACGCCTGCAACAGATTTCAATATGATAAGTACCAGAGGGATCATGATGATGGTAACGACCGATGCAAAACTCGGAAGTTTGGATTCATCAATATCTTCCTGGTTTGCGATCTGATCCGGAACCGGAACATAAAATTTCTTTCCGCAGATAGCTCCCCAGACCGGACCTGCAACGATCATTGCAAAAAATCCACAGCATACACCGACTAAAATAACCCATCCAAGTTCCACATTTAACATTGTGGCAACTAATACCGGGCCAGGTGTCGGCGGGATAAATGCGTGTCCTACGGCAAGTCCTGCTAAAAGCGGGATCGCATAAAACAGGGAAGATTTCTTTGTTCTTTTTGCAAGAGAAAATGCAAGTGGAATTAAAATGATAAGTCCTGCATCAAAGAATACCGGGATAGAAATAACAAGGCCGGTGATTCCAAGCGCCCATGCAGCCTTCTCATCCCCAAATTTCTTTACCATTGTAACTGCTAAAGTCTGTGCTCCTCCCGATGCTTCAAGTATCGCACCGAACATGGAACCGAGTCCTACCAGGAGGGCAATTCCCTTTAGCGTGTTTCCTATACCATCGTCCACCGCCGTTACGATTTCTTCAAACGGCATTCCTGCGATCAGTCCGATTGCAATCGCACCGATTAAGATCGAAAGCATTGCGTGAACCTTAAATTTGATGATCAAAACTAACAACAATGCCAGTCCGATAATTGCTGCGATAACCAGCCGGGTTGTATCTAATTCTGCGACGTTACCCATGATATACCTCCTTATTGATATTTGTATGACGTCTGATGTTTCATTGCGATTATTGTATTTTATTGATCATTTTTTGTCAATACATCTGATGTCTAGTTTGTTAAAACCTCTCTTTTAGACAAAAAAACAAGGTGTTTTCCTAAAAAAGCACCTTGTTTTTTTGTATATTTTTCCGATATTGCATCATGTCGTATGACGTCTTACCAGTTTTTGGAGTTTTTGTCCCTTACTCATTTTTTTGCTGCGCCTTTGCCTGTTTTTTCAAAATCATCTGACGATTATAATTGAGGTGCATGATCATCGCATATTTTGCACCCGCACTGTCTCCATTTAAGATTGCATCCGTGATCGCACGGTGGGTATCAATCGTTTCGTCTTTTAACTGGCGGTGTGTCAGGTTCACGAACGTGATGACCGCCGACTGAATGATCGGTACCAGTTTCTCAATGACTTTATTTTTGCTGCACCGCGCAATGTAAGTGTGAAATTCCACATCTTTCTGCAGATGGTTCTCCCCGGCAAGATACAGATTTTCCACCTCATCACACAGCCGCTTTAACTCCGCCTTTTCCTCGTCCGTCGCGTTTTCACTTGCCAGCATGGCGATCTCCGGCTCTAACATCAGGCGCACATTGCAGAGGTCTAACGCCAGTTCATATTTGTCCGTAAACCCTGAAAGCCCTAACGGATCATCCTCTAAGCGGTTCGTCCCGATCACATAAGTCCCGGAACCCCTGCGGACCTCAAGCACACCTTTGGAAACCAGGCTTTTTACCGTCTCCCGCACTGTGCTCCGCCCAACGCCAAACAGCTCTGCCAGTTCAAACTCATTTGGCAGTTTCTCACCTATTTTCACCGGCGTATGCAAAATATAATCCATCAGTTCTTCTTCCACATGCGGTGCTAATAATTCCCGGCTCTTTTTTTCCATATTGTATTATTTTCTCCTTTGTCCTGTGTGATGCATAAAGACATCATACCACTTTTTGCCGGATGTTTGAACGCAAAATTTTTAACGTGCCTTCGCAAAATAGTCATTCAAAATTTCCTTGATGTAGTGATAGCGTCTTGCATAAGAGTTTTCCACACGGATGATCTGCATATGGTGCGCCTTACAGATCTCATTTTTCTGTCTGTCCCGCTCCCGTACCACTTCATCCTCAAAATGCTCCTTGCCGTCGAGTTCGATCGCAAAAACGGGCAGCTCGCTTTTTCCCCTCTTTTCATAGACAACAAAGTCGAATCTTCCCATATAAAACAAGTTGTCATAAGTGACATTATCCCGGAACACCTGGGATATGGCAACCTCTTTGTGGATCGTATATTTATTCCGGGTAAGCCAGATATTTTCCAGCGCATGTGTCAGGTTTTTCATAAATGCCGCTTCTGTTTCCGTGGAAAACGGCTGGATTCCAAGTGCTCTCGAACTGATATGTTTTTCCGTAATTTTTGATTCTCCGTTCGTTTTCACATACTGCACCAGCTCGTACAGATCATCATCCTCATTTCCCTGATGAAGGCGCTCCAATTCTTTCCCGTCCGCAAGAAGGATCAGCTTGTCCTTCGCCCGCGACGTTGCAACATTGATCAGTTCCTTATTATTTTTGAGCCAGTCATAAGTTCCCTTTCCAGTCCGGTCGCTTAACGCCGTGGAAAACAGCACCACATCCTTTTCGTCTCCCTGAAATGCATGTACCGTTCCGCACACGACATGCTCAAATCCGTTTTCTTTGATCCCTCGCTCGATCAGTATCCGCTGATTCACAAACGGTGTGATGACAGCAATACTTTTATCAGGATTTTCCCCCGCATAGCGCATGATCTCCTCCACCTCTGCCGGAGAGGTATTCTTCATGTCACCTGGCCCGCCATCCACATTGACATAGACAAGCGGCTGTCTTTCCCTGCTGTCAGACTGCACCTGAAGTTTGGAGTTATAATATTTTTTATTGTTAAAGTCTATGATTTTTTTATTACAGCGGTAATGATTTCGCAAAAGTATCTCATCGCTGACCGCATCACAGGCAAGATATGTCTTATAAATGGAATTTTCGCGGTAATCATATTCATCCGCAACATGGTATTTTCTGCGCAGTTTCCGGTTCGTGAGTTCGTCCAATAAAATAACCGGCTTTAACTGCTGCGGATCTCCCACCAGCATCAGTTTTTCACCCCGGATGATTGGCACAAGTGAGACCGCAACATTGCACTGGCTCGCCTCATCCATGATTGTCATGTCAAACAGCGGTTCCGGTTCACCCAGTTTATGGGAAGAAATGCAGGTCGTTATCATGATTGGAAATACCTTCTGCAGCTTCTTTACATTCTCCGATTTCTGCAGATACTTGTTAAATGCTGCTGCCTGCTCATTCACATCTTCATCATCATCTAAAATTTTCCGTAAATCCTGAAACCTGTTACTTTCCAGCTCCTTGATGTATTTTGCGGAGGTATAATACAGATAACTGTAAAATTCATCCTCATTGCGGTCTAATAGAGCCATTGCATCCCGCTCAGATATCTCACCGATCTTCTGGATTTTTTCATCCAGATTCCGCAGCTGACGCCCCTGCAGATCCGTATGGAAATGAAAGAGCGTCGCCACATTTTTCATCCGTTCCTGATACTCCATGACCTGCGTTAACGTTTCTTTGCGCTCCGTCAGGTCTAAGACTTCCTCATATTCCTTTAACCTGCCGGAAAGCTGTTTCGCCCGGTCAATTCTATCACCTTTTCGACGATCTAACGTGGAAGAAAATACTTTAATGCCATGCACCTCTCTCCGCAGCTGGTTGATGTAACAGATACATTCTTTTACTTTTTCCTGATTTCCAAGGCGCAGTACCGGAAATGCGACCCGTTTTCCCTTATAAGTCAGGGAACTTAATTTTTCAAATACATTGTTTATGGGTACATTGTTGTAAGACGCAAACAGTACCGTCATATTGTTAAAAAATGCCGTCACGATCGTGTTTAAGATCGTATTCGTCTTGCCGGTTCCCGGTGGTCCCTGAATATAGGCAAGCGGATATTTCATGGCATTGTTAATTGCAAGAAGCTGGTCAAGATTGATGTTCTGGTTTAACAGCGCGATCGGATATGCCTTCGTTCTTCGCGGACGTTCCAAAAGATCGCCGAAAAATGCCCGGATTGGAAAAGTCACCTGCTCTTTTTCGTACATGTCAAGAATCGCCTTATACTCTTCATGCAGATTTAATGCACAGTCCATGCCAAGTCCGATGACATAGGGCATGTCATCCACAACCGCCCGTGCACCGTTTTTTTCTGTAATCGCATCTTTTATTTTTTCAAGATTTTTTTCAAAATCGGATAACAGCTCATATTCATCCGCATCTAAATACCTTCGGATATTTTCCTGCTCTCCCCCTATGGTAAACTGCGTGCAGATCGTGATATCTTCATCCGGTTTAAATGCCTTGTTTTTTACATCCAGATTCAGATTCCGGTATGCCAGCACATACAATCCATTTTTTGTATGGATGCTTAAAATATTTAGTGCCAGCTTTTGAATATGAAGCGTTTTCCCCTGTTTCGTGCCCCGGTTCATGCGCCGCTGAAAATTTGTCACGATCTCTTTAAACTGTTCCTCCGACAACTGGTACTCCCCGTCACGCACCTGATCTCCGTCGATATAGCGCACCAGTTCATAATCGGTCGTATACGGCGTGGCATCCAGTTTGCTGCACATTTCCAGATAATTCAGTATTTTTAAATTTGCCGTGTTTGCAAAAAGGTTCTGGTAGCGTTCCGGGTGCAGCGCGATGTCTTCGATCAGCCGCTCATTCTCCGGGCAATACGAGCCTTCCACGATCTCGGTCGAGAGGATGGAATCGATATAGATCTTATCGTATCCCTCAATCGAGCACCGGTTGAGATGAAGTCCGTCCACTTTTAAAGTCTTGTTCCGTGGGTCTAAGTCCCGGATTCCGATCCAGTAGTTCGTGTGCCTGCCCTCTTTGTTCAGATATTCAATTTTCAGCCATTTTCCTTCGTGGATAGCTTTGAAGATATCTCTGTGTATACTGTTCATATGTTTTTGCCAGTCTTCCCAATCCGCCTCGCATACTCCGCCAGCTCCCGGTTCGCTTCATTTAACGGTCCAAACTCTTCTACCGCACAGATACATTTTTTACAGCTATCGATCAGCCGCTTTGCCTCCTGCACCTTATCCTGTCCGACCGGATAAAATGCCTTTTCCGACACAACTTCTGACGCAAGTGCCACAGCCGCTTTGTACTCCACATCATTTTCCTGCAAGATTCCCGCTGCAAACGGAATGTTTTCGCGCCACAGCCTGTTGTATACCGGGATGCCGCTGCCCGCACCGCCGATCACAAAAATCTGTGAACTGACCGGATCTGGGACTTGACTGCCACTGCAGAAATCTTTACTGCTGCAATTCTCTGCACTAAAATCTCTCGAAACAACTGCCTTCTCATGTCCCGTGCACAAAAAAATCTGTCCCGTCACCGGATCAAAACTCTGATCCGCCACCCCGTATAATTCCTGCACATAATTTCCGGCAAAAATCTTCTCCGGTGTTCCGATGCGGTCGATGCGGTCGCCTCTGACACAGGCGACCGTATCGGAAACTTTCTGCGCAAGGTCAAGCTCATGTAGTGACATAATGACCGCCATCTTTTTATCTCTTGCAAGCATGCGGATATTTGTAAGTATATCCATCTTAAAGCCCATATCCAGATAGGAGGTTGGCTCGTCTAAGATCAGGATTTTTGTATCCTGACAGATTGCCCGCGCAAGCATCAGACGCTGGCGCTGTCCGTCGCTGATCTTCATGAAATCCTGATCCTGCACTTCACCTGCATGGACAAGCGCGATCGCCTCATCCACTTTTGCCCAGTCCTCTTTTGACAGGATGCCAAATCTTCCCGTATAAGGATAACGCCCGGAGGCAACCACTTCCCTGCCGCTCATCAGCTCCGTGCGGAGGCGTTCTGTCATGACCATGGACAATCGTCTGGAAATCTGGCTGTCTTTTAATTCATCCATGGATGCTTCGCCCAAAAATACGGTTCCATCCAGTTTCTTTAACTGCTTTGTAATCGTCTTTAAGATCGTGGATTTTCCGGAACCATTCGGCCCGATCAGTGTCAGTATCTCCCCCGGCCGGACAGAAAGATTCACATCCCCGATCAAAGGTGTTTTATCATAGCCGACAGTCAGATGCTCTGTGCGGATCTCCTGCATATATGACTACCTCCCCTCCTGTTTTCTCAACATTGCTGCGATCACGACCGGCACCAGAAACAGTGCCGTAACCGAGCTGATACTGATTTCCGTCGGCGCAAACACGGTTCTTGCAATTCCGTCACAAAAAAGTGTCACAACTGCACCACACAAAAAACACCCCGGAATCAGGATAATCGGGCGCGCTGTTTTTGTCGCCATCCTCACCAGATGCGGCACTGCAATTCCGACAAAGGAGATCGGTCCCGCAAATGCAGTCACGCAGGCAGACAGAAGGCTTGATAAAAGGATCATCGTGACCCTCAATACTTTTACATTGACACCAATATTTCTGGCATATGCCTCCCCCATCTGATATGCCCCGATCGGTTTTGCCAGACAAAAAGTCACAAGCACTGCTACACCGACGATCACGACGATCATTTTTATATTTTCCCATGTCATGCCGGAAAAACTTCCCATCGACCAGTTGTGAAGATTGACGATATTCGAATCGCTGGCAAATGTGACGCCAAAGTCCGTGATGGCGGAACAGATATAACCGATCATGATCCCACAGACCACCAGCAGCGACATTTTTGACACGCGAAATGAAATTAAAAGCACGAATCCCATGGCAAGCATGGAACCCACAAACGCAGCCATAACCATGCCAAAGGAACTGATCATAATGCCTTTTTCCAGCAGGAAAATCATGGTAAGTGCCACCACCAGTTTTGCGCCGGATGAAATTCCAAGCACATACGGTCCTGCAATCGGATTCTGGAAAAAGCTCTGGAGTAAAAATCCCGACACTGACAGTGCTCCTCCTAACAAGATCGCAGCAAGGATGCGCGGCAGTCTGATTTTCCACACGATCTGTGAAAATGTCTCATCTTTTCCACTTCCCGCAAGGATTGCAAACAGATCCGATGTGGATATGTCCACACTTCCCGCCCCGACATTCCATAAAAACAATACCGATAATATGATAATTGCAACAACAAAAGAGATGATATAACGTTTTTTCATGATTTCCTCTGGTTTATATGAATTCCTGTCAGTTGATTTTCTTCAAAAACCGGTACTCTGCATCCGTTTCCCCATTCAGTACCTTATTGAGATCCTCAATGAAATCACAGGTTCCACTGGTCTGCTGGTAAAAATTGCTTCCGGTTGTGTAGACCTGTCCTGATTTTACTGCTTTAAAGTCGGCAAACAGACTATTTTTCTGTACCAGTTCAGCGATCGATGTCAGTTCTCCCTCTATTGTACCATTGTAAATGAGAATGTCAGCATCTTTTTCGGCAGCATAGAAATCTTCCATCTGCATTTTTAATGTGGAGAGTGCATTTTCCTCTTCCGGGACATAACCATTTAAGGAATAAGTGCCCCCCGCAAGTTCGATCATTGATGATACATAATCATTTGGTTTCCGTACCGTAATCGTTCCATCCGATGCAACTGCAAAAAATGCTACCGACAGTCCCGTTTTTTCTTTTTCCAAAATCGGCTCAATATGTGCTGCCTGCGCATCAAAAAACGCTTTGGCCTGCTGTTCTCTCCCGAACAAAACGCCAAAAAGCTTTATCCATTCGAGTCTTCCAAGCGGGTGCTTTTCATAGCTGGAGCGCTCGATCATGACCTTGATCCCAAGTTCTTCTAATTTTTCTTTCACTTCCGGGTTGTGCGTAATCATCGTATTTTCAATCGCAAACGTGCATCCACCGGAAAGTAAAAGTTCATAGTCAGGCGCACTGTATTTCCCGGCATAGATCAGATTTCCCGCTGCCATCGCATCTGCCGCCTCTTTTACATACCAGTCTTTTTCTTTTACTCCTGTATATTTCAGATCGGAGACAGCACCGATCTGGCAGACTAAATCCATCACCGCACTCGACACCAGATATACATTTTCAAGCGGCTGTTGTAAAACTGTCACATCTGCCGGAACATCCGCCGGCACTTTGACACCTTTTGGCACAAGCAAAAAACGACCGTTATCCACGATCGTAATCAGCTTATAAGCACCATATTGTTCTACTTCAAACTGGTCGGCGTAGGATAACTCCATACGCCCATTGCAGTCTAAGTCTTTAAAACCTGCCGTTTCCGGAAATTGAAAAGTCAGGGTGTAATCAATCTCATGCGGCGTACTCATTGCCGTCGTATCACCGATCACATCCATCTCACATGGGATTCCATCAATTGGAAATGTGAATATAGAGTTTCCACCTTCATTTTCATTGAGATATTTCTCCCCGTTCACGATCATGTAATCGTAATGCGTACTGCTCCATGTGATCGTCGCATATGCCACTCCATCCTTCACAGTAACTTTCGCCTGTGAATCCACAGTTGCTTTTCCGCTGCCGCCTTCTAATGTGACTTCCACCGTATATTCGCCATCCTCAGGAACTGAGACTTCTGTGCCGTCTGCCTGTTCTGCGGCATCATTTCCAGTCATGCTTTCTTCCGTTCCATCCTGATCTGCAGTTCCCTGCACATTTTCTTCTGCTGCCTGTGCATTTTTCTCTGTGGCTGTACCTGCCTCTCCCTGTACACTTTCCGCAGCTGTCTGACCAGCCCCGCCTTCTACTGCAGCGGCATTATTTTTTGCACCGCATCCCGTGAATATCTGCATGCACATCATTGCGGATAAGATTACTGCGGTCACTCTCTTTTTATTCATACAAATCTCCATTTATTAGTTATCTGTCTCCTGCGGATCAGAAACGCTTACTTTGTGATCGTACCACTCGCCTTTTGTGCCGAGGATTGCAAGATCAAATTCTTCATCTAATGCTTCTACCGGCACATCAAAACCATATACCTCGTCGGTGGTTCCATCACTGTATTTTACAGTATCCGTTGTCGGCTCTAAAATATCAGCACCGTCTTTTTTCGCATCATCTGCTGTTCCGACAAACAGATTTACAATTTTTTTTGAAACAAGGCTGATATGGATCGTCATTTTTCCGTTTTCTACGGTAAGGATACCACGTCCCTCATCTGCCTCATTTACATGAAACATGCTGCTGTCTGTATCAAACTTTGCGGTGTAAACACCATCCTCGAGAGTACCAACGGTACTCTCTGTGGTGGATGTTGACTCAAGTGCTCCTAAAGAATCGATTGCGTCTTTTGTATGATCTACATAAATCTGCTCGATCGCGTCGATTCTGCCAAGTCCTGAAATCTGTGTATCAATGCTGTCAAAATATCCACTTGCTGTGAACTGGCTCTTCCAGGAATCTTCGTCGTCACCTGCCATATCGTTGTTTGCATGATCTCCTGCAACAACCATAAGAGGTCTTAAAACAACTTTTGTATAACCGGCTTCTTTTACTGCCTCAATCACATTTTCGCATGCTGTCTCTTCCGGCTCACCCTCAACAGTTCCGATAAACACATTATCATAGGAAAGATCTTTCATCTGTGCTGCCATCTGGCTATAGCTTACTTTTGCAGAATGAGAAGTACCATGTCCCATAAATACGAATGCTGTACCATCTTCTTTTGCTGCATCTAAAGAATCATATCCTGCTGTCTTTACTGCCTCTGCTGTAATTGCTTCTGCAACTTTTGCCTTGTCCTCATTGACCACAGTTGCGTCAGATCCTACTTCACCAAGCATCGGTTCTGCAACGGTAACTGTCTCAAATTTGTCTTTGTAATTGTCAATTGTCTCTACCAGCTCGTCATACTCTGCACCATGCATTAAGTGTGTCGGCTGAACAACAAGATTTTTTACTCCATTGTCAACAGCTCTCTCTAATGCCTGATCCACATTGTCGATCTTCTCATCATCTCTTGCCTGAACATGGTTGATGATGATCTGTGCTGTAAAGGCTCTTCTTACAGACCAGTCCGGATATGCTGCTTCGAGTGCTTTTTCAATTCCACCGATATCCTCAGCACGGCTGTCGTTAAATGAGGTACCAAAACTTACTACAAGAAGTTCATTTTCTCCGATATTATCTTCATTTAACGGATCATCCTTTGAGGCATCTCCTGTATCTCTTCCGAAATAATCCGGATCTGCGTTCTCGCCGGAAACTAATTCCTTCTGTGCATCTGTCAATGCATCCCATGCCTCTTTTGCCTCTGCACACTGTGCGTCCGTATCATCATTTCTTGTCTGAACATAGATCGCATCGATCAGTTCTGCGACGTGATCGGCTGCCGCCTGATCGTCAACTTCCGTGCTCTCTACGGTTTCTGTTGCCTCTGTTTTCTCTGAAGATACTGTCTCAGAGGTTTTTGCTGTGTCTGTTGCTGCTGTGTTGCTGCTTCCGCATCCGGCGACCATACCTGTTGCAAGCGCTAATGTGGTAAGTAACGCGATAGTTCTTTTCTTCATAATGCTCTCCTTATTATAATATAATGTATCGTTCATAGTACACAGTGGAATTTTTCCACACAAAGAAACACTCCGCCTTATTTGAGGGCGGAGTAATAAGTCTGCATAAATAAGCTGACAATCTGACAGCCTACATTTACGGTACGACCAATTACTCGTGATCCGGGAAATATTTCCCTGTACCAGACAACTGGCAGGTTTCCTGGCTGAAAGATCATCACACAGATTCCGCCTTCCCAACATACTGCAAAGTACATCAGTGACTTATCTTTGGAATCTGCACTCCCTAATCACAGTGACGAGATCGTACAGGAATCGCACCTGTTTCCCTTTTAACCAACCTATTTTTAATATGAAAACTATACTGTACTTTATGTACTGCTCCATTTCCCGGATAAAAACAGCCGGCACCAATTATCTTCTCTATGAAACTTTTAATATACTAGCATATCCACTACCTATTTACAACAACCACTTTTCTCTTGCAAATCATTCAAAATATGGTATACTAATCAAGTATTTGCAAAAACATATCTGGAGACGTATCGAAGTGGTCATAACGGGGCGCACTCGAAATGCGTTAGCCCTCCGGGGCACGAGGGTTCGAATCCCTCCGTCTCCGCTCTTCCAAAAGGAAACACAATTTGCTTTATATTCGTGTTTCCTTTTTTCTTTTCACACTTTTTCGTGATTACCCACAATTTCATAGCTAAAGTACCATATTTTTTTTTAATTTATGTCTACCATTTTTTGTCAAAAAATAGTAAAATAAGTGTAATTAACCTATAGGAAAGGGAGCTTGATATCCATGAAAAGCAAAAGCGTAAAAAATTCACTGACACTAATGTGTCTTATGATTGTTCTTGTATCTGTCATAGTCATTGGCGGTATTTCAATTTCAAATATCAGCACTATGACTTCCACGGCAAACAAGAATTATGAAAATGCCAGGTTAGATGGGTACAATACTGAGATCAAAAGTCAGGTACAGTCTGTCATCGCTATTTTACAGGCAGAATACGACAAATCCCAAAACGGTGATCTGACTGAAGACGAAGCAAAAAAGAAGCAGCAGAGATCGTCCGCAACATGCGTTACAGGGATGATGGAAGCGGCTATTTCTGGATTGATGATACCGACTACAACCTCATTATGCATCCGATCTTAACCGATCAGGAAGGCAATAACCGTTACGATCTGACTGATCAGAATGGCGTCAAGATCATTCAGGAGATCATGAAGGTCTCGACCGGTTCTGACGGCGGCGGCTTCAATGAATTTTATTTTACGAAAGCCGACGGTGTTACCGTAGCACCAAAGATCGCGTACTCTCAAATCTTTACCCCATGGAACTGGGTTGTTTCCACCGGTAACTATGTAGATGATATGGAAGCGGAAATGAATAGTTCCAAAAACGAAGTTCAGGCGAAATACCATACTATGATCACAGTCATAATTATAATTGATCTGATTTTTACAGTTATCGTATTCATTGCTTCCCGTATTTTCGGTAATACGATCTGCAAACCTTTGATCGAGATTCAGAATTTTGCAAACAGGATGTCGACCGGAGACCTGACTACCGGAGTCAATGTTTCAAGTAACAATGAACTTGGAAAAACAGCCGGTGCACTTGATCTTGCACAGCAGGAGGTTGTCGGACTTATCTCCAACATTGATGGAGTTTCCTCTCATTTACAGTCCGCCGTTTCGGATTTCAAAAAGAATTTTGACAGCATGAACGAATCTATCCAGAACGTTTCGACTGCAATCAATGAAATTGCCCAAAACAGTAACTCTCAGGCAGCATCAACTTCAAGTGCCTCTGAAAATATTGCTGAGATTGCCGATGGCATCGCAGATACTTCCTCAGAAATGGAATCCCTTGATCAGAATGCACAGCTGATGCAGGATCGTTCCAATAAGTCCATGGAAACCTTACACAGACTGATCGATGTCAATTCTACAACAAAAACTGATATTGATTCTATGTATAACCAGACAGCCCAGACAAATGATTCTGTCAACAAGATCAGTCAGGCAGCTACCCTGATCAGCGAAATTGCATCCCAGACCAACCTGCTTTCTTTAAACGCTTCCATTGAGGCAGCGAGAGCCGGTGAAGCCGGACGTGGATTCGCAGTTGTTGCAGAAGAAATCGGCGGACTTGCCACCCAGTCTGCGCAGACGGTCAGTGAGATCAACAATATCATTAGTGAGTTAAGCCAGAACTCTGAAAAATCTATGGAGCTTATGAAGAAAATGAGCGAGGCATCTGACGAGCAGGTTGCAGCACTTGAAAGCACACAGCAGATGTTTGAAGACTTAAAAGGTGCTCTCGATTCCTGTATGGCGTCCATCCAGACCATTACAGGAAAGATCAAGAATGTCAATTCTCAGCGTGAGCTTGTCACAGAGAGTATCGATACCCTGACACAGCTTGCAACCGACAATGCATCCTCCACAGAAGAAACTTCCGCAATGGCAACCGAGCTCGATGCCGTTGTCCGGAAATCTTCGGATCTGGTATCTGCTTTAGCAGATGATATTGAAAAACTTTCTGCAGATATGAAACAATTTAAGCTGTAAATCATATGAACTATATACAAATTAATATTTGCTCAAAAAAACCGTGCGGTAATTTTAACCAGCACGGTTTTTTCATATCTTTGTTTTTCGCCGGTCAGATAACTATATCCTGCTGCTGCGGTTCATCTGTCTATCTTTCCTGATTTTTTAAATGCGCTGCCTGACCCACTAAAAAGCCACTGTAAGAAGCATTTTAAAACGTGTCACAGCCTTAAGTGCATGGGAAATACCTTTTGGCATAATAATGGACTCGCCTTCTTTTACGATATTTGGCACTCCGTCGATCGTGATCTCTGCTTCACCCTCTAAGATCTGAACCATCGCATCCCCGCCTGCTGCGTGTGCACTGATACCCTCACCTGCATCGAATGCAAATACCGTCATTCCAACACCCGGCTGCTGTGCAAGTGTCATGCTTGCTACTTTTCCAGCTTCATAGTCTACAAGATCTTTCAGACAAAATGCTTTTCTGTGCTCTACGTTTTTGATTAATTTTTCTTCCATGATTTTTTCCTCTTCTCTGCTATAAAAATTCTTACCGTCCGTAAAATAAGCTGAATTTATGATAAACCTGTATTTTACAGATGTCTCATTTACTTACCCGGTTACGATAATCTGCATAAGTTTAAATGCTCCATTTCCCTTCACGCCATGTGAAATACCTTCCGGAATCATGAGCGTTTCACCTTTTTGCAGCAGATAGTTCTGATCTTTCGTATAAATATATGCTTCACCGTCTAACAACACATACATGGTATCTCCGGGATATTCTTCTTCCCGGACATCCTCGCCGTCTGCAAATGCGAGCATTGTCATGCGCACATGATCACTGTTTGAGAGTGACATGCTGACTACCTGATGCTCGCGGATATCGATCAGGTGATCTAGGGGCTGGGCTTTTTCGGTGGGCAGGTTTTTTAATGTTGACATGGTTGGGTTCACCTCTATTCTATGGTTTGTGTTGTGTAAATCCATAGTTGCGGTTTGTGTTGTGCAAATCCATAGTTGCGGTTTGTGTGCCAAAAGGTGTGTGTGATAGGTTGTGCAGGCACACCTTTTTGGCACTCAAACCTCTGTATGTTTTATAGTATACACAGTTTAGTGGAAAAAATCTGTTGTAGGTACAACATGTTTGGAAAATCATGAGAAAAATTTTATTATGAAAGAAATCTTATCCTAACTTCTTCTCCCTCTTTTTGCCTGCAAATATCAATCCCAGCAGCAATACCACCGGAAACAGGATGCCCACAAATATTCCAATTCTTAAATTATTTTCAAATGCGCTCGACACAAATCCAACCAGTGTCGGTCCGCCGGAACAGCCCAAGTCCCCGGCGAGGGCGAGCAGGGCAAACATAACAGTTCCACCGCGTTTTAATGCAGCGGATGCTTTGCTGAACGTACCCGGCCAAAGGATTCCAACGGAAAATCCACAGATCCCGCAGCCTGCAAGTTCTAACAGCGGAACCGGGATCAGGGAAATGCACAGATAGGAAATGATGCAGAGCGCACAGCTCAACTTCAAGACTTCTTCCTCTTAAGCAAAACATTTTTTGATCTGTTCTGTGATCTCACCGTCTATCCATCCCTTTTGCACCATATTTTCCAATATCTCACATGCTGCCTCGTGCGTCATTCCGGATTTATACGGTCTGCTCTCCGTCAGTGCCTGATAGATATCAATGCACGCCATGATACGTTCCTGCCTGTTTAGCTCGTCGGCAGTTTTACCGAACGGATACCCGGTGCCATCGAGTTTTTCATGGTGGAGCGCCGCCCAGTCACGGATATCTTCCATTCCTTCTGCCTGTGATAAGATCAGATATGTGTATCCCGCATGATTTTTCATTTTAGAAAACTCCTCGTCCGTCAGGCGTCCCGGTTTTTCTAAGATATCATTTCCGATTGCTGCTTTCCCGATATCGTGCAGCGCGCCTGCCAGGTACATTTTCAGCACCGTCTCCTCGTCATCACCGAGATATCTGGATAATCTGGCTGCATTTTCCGCAACACCGAGTGAATGGCGGCTTGTAAATTCGGATTTATAGTCGATGATCTTTGCAAACAGATTGGCAAAATTTTTGCACATTTCGTCGCTTAAATCCCGCTTTTTTCTCGGAACAATATTCCACAGCCGTTCTTCTAAATCCGCATCTCCAAGACTCAAAAAATGTTCTTGCCCAAACACTTCCAAAAAAGCATCTACGCATGCAGTATCAAATTTTGTCCCTTTATTTTTCAAAAGATAATCTTTCGCGCGTTGCCACACGGCATCATCAAATACCGGCGTCCGGCAGAACGCATCTAAAATATCACACAGATGAATGATCCTTGCAAAAAGAGGGATCTCTTCCCACGTTTTTCCAAATGGTCCGCTTCCATCGGCATTTTCATGGTGATATAAAATCACATTTTTCACATCCGTCAGAAACGGGTACATTTTTAAGTTTTCCTCCCCGTAAATGCAGTGGATGCCAAGCTGCTTTGACGTTATATTTTCCGTATTATTTTTTGTAAGGTCATTGTGAAATTCCTCATGAATATACTGCGTCAGCGCATTGTCGTGCAGCAGCGAACACGCCGCGAGATCCTGCAGGGCATCTCCTGTAATTCCCATTTTTTGTGCTGTGCATACGCTCATATATGCAACTCTTTTTCCATGTTTTGTCGCAACATGGGTCAGTTCCGCTTCGACACAGTCGAGTGCATAAGAGCATGCACCAAGCAGACCAATAATATCTAATTCCATTTCCCATTCACTTTCTTTTTTATTTTTTTCTATCTTAGCACACTAAAATCACTTTTGATACCTCAGAATTGCTTTTCATTTCAGAAAATTATTTCTGCGGGTGAACGCCGTTTTTCCACCGTGCTCTGACAGCATGAACGGCTCATTTTCCAGATTTTCAATTTCAATCTTTTCTTTTGCGCAAAGTGGATGTGCCTCAGGCAGCACAACCATGTATTCATCCATTTTTGACATATCACTTTAGCAGCTTCTGCCACACACTCTCACTGTGACCGGCATCTTTCTCATACAAATTGATATACTCTCCCGCCGTGCTGCGATCCTTAAATGCCGGGTACAAAAATCCGCTCTCCGGCACGCCCGGCTCATACTCGCCCTCTAACGGACTGACCGCACAGATCAGATATTCGTACACTTCCTCTGAGCCCTCCTGCCATGCCTTATCGGTCCCTTTGACCGGGACATCGTATCTCCCGTGGAACAAAAAACACGCATATGGGCACCCCGGCTGATATTTCTCTCCAAGCAGCTCATAGAAAAGATCCGGGAATGCATCGTCTTTCAGACCTGTCTCCCTGATCCCGTCAAAGAGCTGCCAGATACTGCCCGGCTTTCTTTTTTCTTCCGGGATCCGGTATTCTCTTAACTGTTCATTTGTTTTTGAGATCAGCACCGTCTTGGCAAGTTCTAAGTTTTTGGCTCTTTCGGATGCAGACAGTTTTAAGAAATGCGTATTGAATGTTCCATCCACATATCCCTCTTCGTCAAAATATGCGCCTGCGATCCGGTCTATGGATGCCCGTGCGGGAGTCATGCGCCTGGTCAGTTCTAACATGTCGTCGCGATTTATCATTTTGGTCCTTTCATTCCCGTAATTTATTCCATTAAATTTACACTATTTTTACACTATTTTTCACTATTCTTTCACTATTTTTCTCTTAATTACTTTCCTTTTTTACACCAGTCCCTGAATCAGGATAAACAGGATCAGCAGCGGCAGTATAAACTGGAAATATGGCTTTAACTTTTTCGAAATCTTAAGGCCCTCTCCCGAATTCGCCTCGTCGATATATCTGTCAAACCCCCAGCCCCACTTTGTTACGCTAAACAGCAGATAGATCAGTGAACCGACCGGAAGAAGCAGGTTGCTGACGATAAAATCCTCACTGTCGAGCACATCACGGCCGCCTATCAGATGCAGGCTGCTCCACACATTGTAACCCAGTACACATGGAAGACTTGCGAACAGGATGATCACTCCATTGATAAATGCAGCTTTATTTCTGTTCCAGTGAAACATATCCATACAAAATGACATAATGTTTTCAAACACTGCCATGACCGTCGAAAAACTTGCAAAGGTCATGAAAAGGAAAAACAGACATCCCCAGATCCGCCCGCCAGACATATTGACAAACACATTTGGCAGCGTGATAAAGATCAGGCTCGGTCCGGCATCCACTTCCACTCCATAGCTGAAACATGCCGGGAAAATGATCAGTCCAGACATAATCGCCACAAAGGTGTCAAGACCGCAAATTCTTGCGCCCTCACCGGCAAGCGAGTGATCTTTGCCCATATAACTTCCGAAGATCTCCATTGCGGCAACGCCAAGACTCAGTGTGAAAAATGCCTGATTCATGGCTTCCGTGATCACATTTTTAAGCCCTGTCTCTGCAACCGTGTCCAGATTCGGGACAAGATAAAACTTCACGCCTTCTGCTGCACCCTGCAGTGTAATACTGTGCACCGCGAGAACAACAATCAGAATCAGCAGCGCGCTCATCATGATCTTGCTTATTTTTTCCAGTCCGTTCTGCAGTCCCCTGCTGCACACAAAAAATCCCAGTATCACGGTAAGTATCATCCAGAACGCCATCTGTCCCGGATCTGCGAGCAGATTAGAAAATACTGCCGCAGTATCGTCCGCAGTCATGCCGGTCTGGAATTCGCCTTTTAAAAATTTAAAGAAATACGATACCATCCAGCCTGATACGGTCGTGTAATACATCATCAGCATATAGCAGCCAAACATTGCGATCCAGCCGTGAATATGCCACTTGCTGCCTTCTTTTTCGAGTGCTTTATAACCTAACACGGCGCTTTTTCTGCTGGCTCGCCCCACGGCAAATTCCATGGTGAGCACCGGAAGTCCCATTGCTATTAAAAATATCAGGTAGAACAGGACGAAGATGCCGCCGCCGTTTTGTCCAGCCACATAGGGGAATCGCCAGACGTTTCCGATTCCGATGGCGCAGCCGGCGCTTACGAGCAGAAAGCCCAGGCGGGATTTGAAGGATTCTCGTTTCATTTTTATTTTACTCCGTTTCTATTTTATTTTTTACTTGGTGGATTCAAATTCTTTTAGGGCGCTAAGTGCCTGACCACCAAGCAAATACAATATTCCGGTGTTGAAGATCGTCATCAGACCGATTCCGACGTCGCCGAGGTCCCATACGAAAGTGTAGGCGGCGATTCCGCCGATGAACAGCATAACCAGTGCAAGGATTTTGTACAGGGTCTGAAAGATCCATTTATCTCCAAATAAATAGGCGACGTTACTTCTGGCATAGAAGAGGATGCCTAAGAATGTGGAGAAACTGAATAAAAACAGTGTCACTGCGATGAATATGACGCCAAATTCGCCCAGGTGATAGCGCATTGCGGACTGGAGAAGATCCATGCCTTCTTTTCCTGCTACGATATTTTCCGGTGCAGTGAGCATGATCATAGCAGTGCAGCTGCAGATCACAATGGTGTCGACAAATACGCCAAGTGCCTGTGTCAGTCCGGCACTGACCGGTGTCTCACATTCGGCTGCTGCAGCTGCACAAGGAGCAGAGCCGGAACCGGCTTCGTTTGAAAACAGTCCACGCTTGATGCCGTTCATAAGGACAGCGCCGAAGCCGCCGGAAACTGCCTGTCTTAGCCCAAACGCCTCCTCAAAAATCCGACCAAAAACCGCCGGGATGCTTCCAATATTTTTCAGGATAATAAATATCGTGATCGCAAAATAGCAGACCGCCATAACCGGTACGACCACGTCAAGCACTTTTACCGTCGCATTTTTCCGAAGGACGATCACCGCCGCGATCGCAACCAGTACGATCGTTGTGTAGAGTGGCGGGATGCCAAATGCATTTTCAAAGGAAGATACCACGGAATTGCTGATGACCTGGCTGATGCCACACCAGCAGATCAGTCCTGAAATTGCAAAAAGTACCGCGATCAGCACATGCTTTTTCTTCTTTTTCAATTTTTCTTCACAGAAATGATGGATATAATATGCGGGACCTCCGCGATATCCGCCATACAAAGGATCTTTTTCCTTGTGTAACTGTGCGAGCGTCCCCTCCACAAATGCGGTCGAGGAACCGATCAGCGCAGTCACCCACATCCAGAACACAGCACCGGCACCGCCTGCCGAGATTGCCGCCACAACGCCTACCAGATTTCCCATGCCGACTCTGGTAGCCGTCGAGACGATCAGCGTCTGAAATGTGGAAAGACTGTCCTTTGTTTCCTTTTTTGCCATAAGTGCTTTTATCATATCCGGGAAAAGCCTGACCGGCAAAAATCTTGTGCGGATCGTAAAATAGATTCCTGTCGGAATCAGAAGAATTACAAGTAAAGAAATCCCTATGCTGCTTTCCTGCGGCAAAGGGATCGTAATCAGATCTCCCCATAAAAATGCGTAGATCTTTTCAATGACCGAGACTATCATAGTATATACCTTTTCCATCCTTAGTTTGTACTTTCTCTATCATACTATAGATTGTCTCTTTCATGCAATAAACAAGTGATAATTTAATGTAATATAGTTGAAATATTTTTATTCTGTTACATTTTCAGTTTCCGGAATTTTAAATTTCTGGATCATTCCCTGCAGACTCTCTGCCTCACTGCTCATCTCCTGACTGGCAGCCGCACACTCCTCAGATGTTGCAGAATTTGTCTGCACAACATCATTGATCTGCTCAATTCCCTCATTGATCTGCTGGATTTCTGTTGTCTGTGTCTCTAATGTATCCGCAATATGTGTAACGTCTTCCGTAATCAGCTTGGAGTTCTCTGCTACCTCCTCCAGCTGTGCCGCAGTCTCTTCCGCGATTATCATACCTTTTTCTACCGCATTCACAGATGTTTCGATCAGTGATGCTGATTCCTTTGCCGCCTGGGCACTCTGTTCAGCTAATAAATTTACCTGATTCGCTACAACTGCAAATCCTTTTCCTGCCTCTCCGGCCCTTGCCGCTTCAATAGAAGCATTCAACGCCAGCAGATTTGTCTGGGAAGCAATTTCATTAATTGTTGCAATAATCTTATCAATCTCTTTTGATGCCTCATTAATATCATTCATAGAAGCAACCATTTCCTGCATCTTACTGTTGCTCTCAGAAATAGCTTCCCCAAGATTTCCAACTCTGCTGCTGATTTGTTTTGCAGACTGTGAATTTTTTTCCACCTGCTCTGCAACACCTGCAACTGTTGCTGTAAGCTCCTCTACAACAGCAGCCTGATTCGTTGCTCCATCTGCTAACTCATTAGAGCTTGAAGCAACCTGCTCTGCTGCGCTTGATACTTCATCTGAAACTCTCTGGATTCCTTTAATAGTTTCTGCCATACTTTCCTCAAACAGCATAAAGGAATTCAATATTCCGACAAAATCACCTTTCCACTCTACTTCTGGTTTAACATCGAAATTGCCTTCTGCAAACAATTTCATTGCACGGTCTATATCATCTACATAGCTTCCAAGAATAGCAATAGAGTTACGCAGGCTGTGTGCAAGTCTTCCAAGCTCATCATCAGACTTATAATTAAGTGTGCTGTGAAGATTTCCCTGCATCAGTTCATCTGCAGTATTTTCTACTGACTTTAATGGTGCAATAATCGTTGCAAGTACTTTCTTACTTGTCCTCTTTGCCAGTATCCACGCAGTCGATAGACAGACAATAATACATACAATTCCTGCAGCCGCAAATATAAATGTAGTTATAGCTGCTTTATTGCTCGCCTTATCTGTAATATCATCTAAGCTTATTGCTTTTTCAACAACCTTATTCAATGCTGGAGTACATTTATTAAGAATTTCCTCAGTCGCCTTATCCTTGTTGCCTTTTTTAATATTTTCTATAATCGAATAACCTATGTTTCCCCACTGAGAAAGATAAGATGCATATTCATTGTAATCTGCCTCAGAAACAACCCCGCTTTTCTTTATAATCTGAAGCTGGGAATCAACATCTGTAAGCAACTTTTCTACAGTCTGTTCATAGCTACTATAAGAAGATGTATCATTATTTAATGCCATTTCTCTTATATTTCTCGCAGCAGCGTTAACATTTACTCTGCACATTTTAACAGCCTGGTCTGCAGCCGAAACATTTTCTACATAGTTAAACATATTAGAAAATAACACACCTATAACTATTATAGAAAACAGCCCAGAAACCAACATCATAATGATGACTTTTCTGTAGCCATAATTTATCCTTTCCTTCAAATGCATATCTTCTAATTTCTTTTTCATCATATTTATCTGTGGCGTCATAGATTGTTATTTCCTTTCTTTATAATAAAT
>ERZ773114.1743-NODE-1743-length-22369-cov-5.619880_pt1 | contig 22369 bp, 19 predicted proteins | sample MGYA00580564_ERZ773114 | MGnify/ENA primary metagenome ERZ773114 (study PRJEB29015, sample SAMEA2737836) | human gut metagenome | biome: human gut; feature: human-associated habitat; material: faeces | place: China | collected 2012 ... | reverse complement strand
GCCTGGATTATAAAAGAATGTAGGAAACACTTCCTAATTTGAGAAAAGTATTGTATACTAATAGGTATTAGGGAGTTGTGGGAAGACTCCTTTAAAGGAGGGTGTTACATGCCCTTCTTTTTTGATGATCTTTTGGGCTAAGCGGTTCAGCTTTTTATCAATTTTCTCTTTTTTCTCTTGTGGGACAGTATTCCATGAGGTGCTGTGAATTGCAATACCATAGCGGTAAGTCTTTCCGACGCCCCAGAAAAATGTACTGTCCGCCATATCTTTGTTGGTACTTTTTGTTCCGGCTCCTGCAGCAGTGGAGATACAGACAGCCTGTTTGGTGAACATGGCTTCTTCCGGGCGATGTACAAGCCAGCGCCAGCCGTAATGATCTAAAAAGGCTTTCATTGATCCGGTTACGTGATAGACATAAACCGGACTTTCGAGAATGATAACATCGGCTTCATCGATCGCTTTCGTGATCGGTGCTAACTTTTCATAATGAGGACATTTCTTCTCTGATTGCATAAAGCACTGTGTACAACCGATGCAATAGTTGTCAAAATCTTTGGGAAGAAAAAACTCAGTGATACTGTTTTCGGCGGAAAAAGTATCATTAGAAATGTCAGTGTTATTCGAATTGTGAGAGTTATTCACATTGTGTATATCATAAGAGTTATACGTGTTTTTGCACAGCTTTTCAGCTAAGCTGTGTGCGATATGGTAAGTAGAGCCTTTGTGGCTCTGTCCATGTATAATGGTTACTTTCATAATAAAAACTCCTTTTTGAAATAATGAGCTAAAAAGAAAAGCAAGCGACAGCAAAACTGGCAGTTGATTTTCCGGATGAATGAGCAAATTTTTTTGCAAAGCAGAAAGAAAGGTTCTGCAAGAGCACATTTGTAAGCTTGTAGCGAAATGCGTGATATGATAACTCCAAAATCACAGATCAGATATATACGATTAAGAGATCTCCAAAGGAAACTTCACCGTAAATTCGCAGGATCGGTGTGTCCTGTGCTTCTGACATACCCTGTTCGCGGACTCCGGCAAAAGAAGCTTTGGTGTGGAATTCGACATTCCATGTCTTTGGAATAAAGAGAACCATAGAACCAAAATTATTTTCTACATTGATATCTGCCATTCCCTTATGGATGATTGCATTATCGAAATAAACTTTTAGTTCACCAAAATTATTTTCCAGGTTGGCATATTCAAAAGAATCGGTATTTACATATTTGATGCTCGAACCAAAATTATTTTCAAAATGAAGCACATTTCCTGATTCATTTTCAAAAATCTTTTTACCACTATCAGTATAGTTCTGATTAAATTGCCCATTGCTAAAAGAACGGTGCGATTTTGGAAAAAGCATGGAAAGTCCGATACTTGCGAGTAAAGCTGCCCCTAAGATCGTAGAAGTATTGATCGGGAAGAATGAGAAGATCTTATTGTATTGTATCAGCATAAAAGCAAGTGCAAAAACAATCGCAAAAAAGTTCTTATGCTGAAGCCCCTGAATGAGCATCCAGAGAAAAAACAAGGTAAAGATCGCACCGGTTACGGAAATGTTATATACATTTGGCCAGAAGTTGAACTGGTTTAGCACCAGACCGGCAGCAGCTAATAAAAATAATAATCCCCAAAATGCTTTGTTAAAAGAAAATCGTCTATTCATAAAAATCCTCCTATTGTTGTGTATGTTTTTTCATAGAATTTGTGATGTAATTTTATAAAGTTTGCGATGTTATATTTATGTATGCTTTTACTAAAACTTGCAATGTAATGTTTATATATGCTTTTAATAAAATTTACGATGTAATGTTTATATATGCTTTTTAATAAAATTTGCGTTGCAAATTACCCGGTTTGATTGGTATTTCTCTTTTCTTCCAGTTTATTCTTCAATGGCTTGTAATAATTACGGGATACATAGACCTGTTTATAGGTATCTTTGAACTCGATCAGACTGGAAGCGGTAAGATTCCGGTTGATCGCATATACTTTGTTTGTGTTCAGGATCGCTGACTTTGAGATTCTCATAAAGATACCGGGCAGAAGCTCTTCTAATTCATACAGCTTTCTTTTTGTCTGAAAAATATCATTCTTGGTATGGGCTTCTATCCCATTGATCCCGGTTTCAAAGAAAAGAATATCATCTAACTTCACATAATATTCCGTCTCTTTCTTATAAAGAACCATTTTCTCCTGTGCATTTTCAATTTCGGAAAGTGCCATCTGCATTTTCTGTACTTTTTCGGAAATCAAATTGCATCGGATGATGACTTCTTCTTCCGTGAGCGAATCATCCAGCTCAATTCGTATTTTCATGGGTTTCGTATCACCTCTTCTCCTCTTGCCCCTTTCGCAATGTTCTTGACAATGCTTATTATAGGGAAAGACATTCTTCTTGTAAATACGAAAAAAGTAAGAGGTAAGTTTTGGAGAGTAAGAGGTAAAAATGGGGGGCAAACGAGGTAAAAATGAGGTAGTAAATGTGGTGAGAAAGATTAAAAATGGTGCAGAAAAAATAAAAAGTCATGCACAGTAAATTGCACATATTGTCTTATGGAATGGGCAGGGGATATACTATTTATAGTTAGTGGATTATGTGTATTTTGAAATTTCTGATATCAAAATAGTCATAAACTCTGCTATGAGAAACAATGACTACAAAAGATAGGAAAAAGGAGGAACAAGCGGATGAAGACTTGTAAGAAAAATATTGCAATTGTTTTGTCATTTGTGCTGGCAGCAGCAAGTATTGCAATGCCATCGACAGAAAGTAAGGCTGCCAAGATGAAATTGAACAAATCATCAGTTACGGTTGCAGTTGGCAAAAAGGTAAGTTTAAAAGTTAAGGGAACTACGAAAAAGGTACGCTGGACTACGAGTAAAAAGGCGATCGCCAGCGTCAGCAAAAAAGGTGTTGTAACAGGGAAGAAAGCCGGAAAGGCAACCATTACAGCAAAGGTTGGTGCAAAGAAATTCCGTTGCAAAGTGACAGTAAAGAAGTCATCGAAGGTAAAAAACGTATCGACAACGAAGCTGGCATCAAAGTGCTCATTTACTGTGAAGAAATATAAGAAGGGCGTTTTGCTATGTGTGAAAAATAATAACTCACAGATGGTTGATGAAGTGAAAGCAAATTATATTTTAAAAACGTCAAGTGGGGTTGTTGTAGAAACCGGAAATGTATATTTTTATTCTGTAGGTGCAGGAAATACATTAGAGAAACCAATATATCTAACAGAGAATGAAGCAAGTAGTGTCGATACTTCAAAATGTATAGTAAGCTGTACAGCAGAGCAAAATTACAATAATAAACATTATATCAATGTAAATAAGAGTGTTTCTGTATCTGTGTTAGAGGCTACTGATGTAAGTCAGTTAGGATGCAGCCTGAAAAATAATTCTTCAAAAGATGTTTCTGTAACTGTATGCATATATTATTATGATAATGCTGGAAGTATTGTCGATGTGGATTTTTTAAGTGAATCTTTAAGTGGCAAACAGCAGTCATTTAGAAATTTTAGTGCACCATATGTTATGCAGGAAACAGAAGATTCGTATTTTTATGTAAAAGGATATACAAATTATAAAATAGCAGTACATGCATATACTTATCCAAAGTAATCAAAATGGATAAGTATATAGTATGTAAAATATTGTATGAATAAAAATTTTCTTCTTCATAAGACGGATGTAAATGCAAAATGTGTTTGCATCTGTTTTATATTATTAGATTAAATTTAGAAATTAGAAGAATTAAAGTAGAAAAATTGAAGAAATTCTTAGCAATACATTTCATATCAATGATCAAAATAAGATATTTAAAAGATATAGTATGCAAAACATGGATTGTGTTAAATGCTATATGTAAAATGAGCCATGAAAATCTCAACTCGAACTTTGAAAGTTTCTAAGGAAAGGAAGAATAGGATGAAACGATTTATAAAAAGTCTTGGTTTGGTTTTGTGCCTGATCGTGCTTATCGGGATGAGCGGTACAACAGCATCAAAAGCAAAGTCAAAAAATACGATTAAAGTTACTTTAACAGTAGGAAAAACGTATCAGTTGAAAGTGACAGGTACGAAGAAAAAGATCAAATGGAATACCAGTAACAAAAAGGTTGCAACGGTTTCGAGCAAAGGAAAGATCAAAGCAAAGAAAGCAGGAAAGGTTAAGATTTATGCAAAGATTGGCAAAAAGAAGCTGATCTGTTATCTGACAGTAAAAAGCAAGAAAACGAAAAAAAGTAAAAATTCGAAAGCGAATACATCAACAACGAAAAAGCCAGCTAACACAAATACGACAGTGCAGCCGAGCGTAACGCAAACTCCTGCAAATACAGTTGCACCAATTGCACCGGTAAGTCCAACGGGAGTACCTGGTGTTACAGAGAAACCTAGTGCAACAGTACAGCCGGATGCAACACCGATTTCTACACCACAGTATACAGATGGTCCCAAATTAGAGCAGACGTATCATGCAAATTTGCGTTTTGCAACAGATGATTGGACTAACAATTATGCAAATATAGAAAAAGGCTATATTGGTAATAGTTCAAATGGATTTTTTTGTTATGATTCGTTAGGTAATTATATTACGGATGATAAATATAAGGTGGATTATGAAGAGGTAACAATTGATCATGCCGGTATGTATGATTTCAAGATTAGTGGATTGAATAACATGCTACAGAATGCAAAAGATTTTTTGATATTATTTCTTGATACTGATATGGGATTAAATACCAACATGCAATGTAGAGATCTTGAATTATATATGGACGGACAATTGGTAAAAACTTTAGATAGAGTAAATATTGCAGCAGATACGAAAAGCTATTTTTACGTAAAAAGTGTTTGGAGTGCTTTATCAACTATTAACGAAAAGATTCCAGTTCCAAAGGATAGCATAGAGATAAAATGCTTTATTGATCCCGGACAGCCAAGTGGAATAGATCAAGATGATGTTATCAATAATTATACTATTCTTAAAGACTATATTGGAAATTATAATCATAATGATTTTAGTTCGGAAGAATATTCTGATTATGCATTTACTGGAAAAGGAATGATTTTGGAAGATAATAAGTATTTATATATGATTTCCTATGATGAAGATGACGATTTCATAAACTGGGAGTTTTCACAATATGATAAGAAATCCCAAGAGGTAAAAACGCAATATGATGTCCTGGGAACTCGTTTAGCTGGTTATGTTTATTATAATGTATCAGATGATGAATATGTATCAGCCTGTATTGGAAATTTAGATACTACATCCTTATCAAGGTTTCAATTCAAAGATAATGGAAATGTTGCCGGTTCAGCACTCAACACCGAAGCTAATCAGGAATTTCAGCGTTCTTTGAAAGGATGGAATCAGTTGTTAAATGAAAGACTTCATATGAGTTTGAAAGATTTTGGCTTTGTATCCTATGAATAAAATGTGATGACACAGTTACAATTATTGGCAAAGAAAATACAAAGCTGAACAATTAACACACCAATCATATATCAATACCCCCACTGCCCCTGTTCCTCTCTGGTATGCAACACCAAAGAGCAGCAGGGGCAGTGGGCATAGGCAAAAATATGTATTTATGATAGAATCCACAGAATCACGGGAAGATTCCTTTGATATTTTCGGCATAGACTAACTTTCGCAATGCCACGATATAAGCTGCCATTCGGCAGGTACAGCTGCATTCTTCTACGACATCCATAATGTCTTCGAAAGACTTTTTCATCAGGTTTTCTAACATTTCATTTACCTGATTGCGTTCCCATGTCAGTTCCTGAATATTCTGAACCCATTCAAAGTAAGATACGATAACACCACCACTGTTTGCAAAAATGTCGGGAACGACGGTAATGCCACGTTTTTCAAGAATCGCATCGGCTTCCTCTGTAGTTGGTCCATTGGCAGCTTCTACGATAATAGAACATTTCAGATCATTGGCATTGTCTGCCGTGATCTGGTTCTCAAGGGCGGCAGGAACCAGAACATCACAGTCACAGGCAAGCACTTCTTCATTTGAGATGTGGGAAACACCATCTGCATTGTAATCTTTCAGGAGTTTTCCGGTATCTTCCATAAAGTCACAGATCGCATCAATATTTAATCCGTCTGCACAATATAATCCACCGGAAATGTCGCTGATCGCTACAACACAGGCATTTCTGTGATAGAAAATCTTTGCGGCATTGCTTCCGACATTACCCATACCCTGAATGGCTACTCTGGTGTTGGCAAGTGTCTTGTCTTTCTTTTTCAAAATGAGTTTGGTGCTGATCACAACACCACGGCCGGTTGCGGAATTTCTTCCGCGTGAGCCTCCAAGCTCAACCGGTTTGCCGGTTACGACACCTGGACAAGGTTTTCCTTTTAACTGGCTGTAAGTATCCAGTACCCATGCCATGGTTTGGGCGTTGGTATTGACATCGGGTGCCGGAATATCAGTATCTGCACCGATAATAGGTGCGATAGCGAATGTATAACGTCTTGTGAGGTTGCGAAGCTCTCTTTTTGATAAAGTAGACGGATCGACTTTGATACCACCTTTTGCACCGCCATATGGAATATTTGCTACGGCACATTTGAGTGACATCCAGGTTGCTAAAGCTTTGACTTCAGACAAGGTACAATCCTGGTGATAGCGGATACCACCTTTGAAAGGTCCTCTGATATTGGAATGCTGTACACGATAGCCTTCAAATACTTTGACTGTGCCATCGTCCATTTCTACCGGAAGGTAAACTTTTGTTTCTCTTTGCGGGTTTTTGATGATCTCAAACATTGTTGTATCAATATGCCCGATTTCCATTGCTTTGGTCATAACGTCTTGAACGTTTTTAAATGGATCATATGTTTTCGCCATAAGAACTCTCCTTATTATGTAAAAAATGTTATGTGAAAAGTAGTGGAGTGCTTAAAAGCAAGTCGCTGGCTTTTCTAGAAACTGCATTTCCGGAAAATGTATACATGTATTTTTGCATGTCGCAATCATATTTCTTTTTGGAAAAATGGTCAATAGTTTTTGAAACAGAACGAGAATATTTATTTTATTAAATGAAAATGGTTAAAAATAATATGTAAATACGAAAATGAGTTAATAATATTAAGTTAAAATCTTTTGCTAAGTTGACACAGCAGAAAGGAAGTGCTATTTTGATAATGGAGAGAAAAATGGACAGTAAAAGTAAAAAGAAACAAGAATGCTGTATCGGATGTAAAAAGAAAAACAGCAGGAACTATCGGAAAACAATAAAATGCAATACTCTGTGTTTCTATAAGAGGAAAAATACAGGGGAAGCAATATAAAATAGTAACAGACAACAACAGCCAAAAGAAAGGCAGAGGGCTTTTTGGCGGCAGGACAGACAGAAATGAGGGATTACTATGAAAAATAACGAATTGGATCACATTGACAGAGAAATACTCAAAATGCTTCAGGAGAATGCAAGAATGTCTTTAAAAGATATTGCAAAACAGGTCTTTTTATCTTCTCCTGCGGTATCCGTACGAATTGATAATCTGGTAGAAAGCGGATATATTGAAGGCTTTCATGCACAGATCAATACAGAGAAGATGGGATATCATATCAAGGCTTTTATCAATCTCGAAGTGTCACCGGTAGATAAGAAAGATTTCTATCCTTATATAAAGAGCTGTAAGAATGTAGTGGAGTGTAACTGTGTGACGGGAGATTATTCCATGCTTTTGGAAGTGCTTTTTCCAAGTACCGATGAACTGGATCAATTCATTGGTGAATTACAGGAGTATGGACGTACAAAGACGCTGATTGTCTTTTCGACATCCGTGGAACACAGAGGATTGCAAATCTGATCCGGTACGGCAAAAAGTATTTGCAATATGCTATCGGAATTGCAAATGGTTTCATAGAGCAATTTTTTATTGCATTTGGACTAATGAATTTAACATAGAATTGACAAGAAGATTACTCATTTCTGACATACGAAAAGAGTAGTCTTCTTTTTATACAGTGAGAATAGACAGAGTCTTCTTTTGATAAGGATTGCCGGGAACAAAATAAATCAGAAAGAGGGTGATATCTGCCGGTCAGAAAAGGATTGGCATTCTATTCTTATAAATGATGGCATTATTTAGATAAATTGCACACTGAAAATATTAACAAGATATAAAAGAATATTAATATAATAGAAACAAAACAGGGTTGTTTTTTTATATTTTTAGTGCTATCATCACTTTGTACTGTAAATTTGAATTGAATGAGTTTATCTCAGGAAAGGAAGAAGAAAATGAAAATAGCAGGAAAGAAACTTGGTATTGCTGCTTCTCTTTTCGCTGCAAGTATGATGCTTTGTGTTGCACCGGCTGATGCTAAGACAATCAAAGCAAAGAGCTTGAAGCTTACAAAGAAGTCAGTATCCGTAACAGTAGGTAAGACAGTTAAATTAAAATCAAAGGTAAAAGTAAAACCGGCAAAGGCTAAATTAAAGTGGTCTTCTAACAAGAAAAAAATTGCAACGGTTACCAGTAAAGGTGTTGTAAAAGGTAAAAAAGCAGGTACAGCTAAGATTACTGTAAAGTCAGGTAAGAAATCAGCTAAATTTAAAGTAAAAGTTAAGAAAGCCCCTGTAAAAGTTGCCGTATCTAATGTAGAAGTTCTGACATCTAAGACAGTTCGTGTGACTTTGAACAAAGCACAGAAGGTAGCTGCTTCTAAGTTCTCTATCTACAGAAAAGCAGATAGTAACGGTACAGCTCAGAAGAAATTAAGTATTGCAAAAGTTAATAATACAGCAAATAAGACATATGAGCTTGTACTTTCAGAAGTTCTTGATGATAATGACAATGATAAGAACTGCATCAATGATGGCGATTTTGTTCAGGTTACTGTAGCAGGTCTTGCAGGAACGAAGACAAAGACAGCTAAGTATGTATATTGTACTACACCAAGAGACAATTATATGACAGGTCTTGTTGATGAAAGATTCTCATCATCTGTTTACTTTGGTGATTATACAACAGGTTATTCATCATTTACAATTGGAGCACTTCCTGCAGGTTTAAAAGCTACAGTAAATGATTATTCTGTATCAATTACCGGTGTTCCTACAGGTGTTTGCAGTGACTTCAAGACTGTGATCACAGCAAAAGATGAGATGAAGAAGACAGTTTCTATTACAACTCATTTCTATATCGGTAGTGAAAATCAGATGGTAGGTTATGCGTTACCAAAGTTAGCACCTGCAGGAAAATCTGTATGGAACAGTAATCTTGTTTATGTAGGTGGTAAGGCTAGTGACAGCAAGACATTTACAACAACTCTTCAGAATGCATTAGTTACTGTAGATGATGAAGATGGTGATGTTCGTCTCGCTGAGACAGCACCTACAGGTGTATATGATGTACCTGTTACAGTAGCTGATAAATCTGGTCACGCTATTACAATTAATGTTCAGACAAAGGTTGTTCCTTCTGTATTGATCACAGGTACTGTTAAGAATGCAGCAGGTACGATTGTAAAGAGTGCAAATGTAACAGCAGATTTCACAAAATATGATCCTGAATATGCAAACAGCGCTTCATCATTCTATGCGTCTACAGATGAAAACGGTGTATACAAATTATATGTACCGGCTTCAAAAACATATAATATTACAGCATATGAGAATAATGCAAGAAAGACAGTTTATAATACAACAGTAGGTGCTACGGGAACAGTTCCTGCAGACTTCGTATTAGACAAATTATTTGCAGTTACTACAAATGTTACAAAACAGGGTTATCTTTCATGGAAGGATTCTGTTTCAGGAGATTATTTTGACTCATATAACGGTGTACTGAACTTAAAGGCAGGTACATATAAGCTCACATCCGATGAGGTTTATGTAACAACTACAGATGCTGCAGGTAAGACTACTACAAAGAAAGAAGTTTATACATTAAATATTACTGTAACAGGTAATACACAGGCAGCAGTTATTGTTAAGAGTTCTGTAGATGTGACAGAAAATAATAAGTTGTAATATTTGCTGATAAAGAATGCTTTGAAAATAGATATAAAGAATTCTTTTATCGGATGAGTGTTCAAAATGAATTAGCAGAATAGCTGTTAAGATTGACGATGCGATTTTGACAGCTATTCTTAAAAAAGGATATTGACTCAGATGGACTTCGATAGCAATGTCGGAATCCGGATGAGCTCAATATTTTTTTTTGTAAAATTCAGTTATTCTCCGTTTTTTTGCAGATCCTGATCTACTTTCGCAGATGTTTGACAGATACGTTTTTACTGATTATGAAAACACCTGAATCATATAAATAAATATAACTAACGTACCGATATATATAGTAGATAACTGGTAAAAGAGCAAAGAATATGCGAATTGGAGTGATCTGGTATGAATACAGATAATATCAGCAAAGGATATGCTTATACATCAACTATGACAAATGTAAGAACAGCAGTATACGGAACAGAACAACAGAATGTATCTCTTTACAGTTCTTGTGCAAATCAGCAGGAAAAAACAAAAGAGAATACAACTGTTTCGGCTGGGATTGATCTGAGTTTTTCAAAAGAAGGAAAAACATTGCAAAAAATGGTTCGGGAAACCGGTGTGTGGAAGGAAATTGCTCAACAGGAACAAGAGCAGATCAATGTAGAGGAAGAAAAAGTCGATGTAAAAGATGATCAGGAGAATCAGGCAGAAGCATTGATCAAAAGTTTAGAAGAAAAGCTACAACGTCTTCAGGAAAAGAAAAAGATCAAAAAAGAAGCAACCAATACCAAGAAAAAGGCGTTGCGTTACAGTTATAAAAAAGTATCGGGCAGCGTTATGCGTGCAAAGACATTATCACAGGCAAGCAGTGCCCTGACATCTGCAATTTCAAATCTGAATTCTTTAAAAAGAAAAAGTATGACCGGAAAATATGATGAGGATGAGATTGAGATTGCATTAAAACATGCAAAAAAGATGGTGCGTACAGCGAAAAAGAAAATGAACCATCTCAAATATGAACAAAAACAGGATCAGAGTGATGACGCTTATGTGGGCAATAAAAAGAAAGAAATGACACAATCTGTTACAACAAAAAAGCAGGATAATGAAGATGTACAGCAGCAGATCAGATTGTTAGAAGATCAGCTTGAAAGCGTCAAGAAGCAAAGATCAAAAGGTAACCGGAAGGATGAAAATATTGATATTATGAATTCAGATATGGAATATCTGCGGAAGAAGATCGAATTGTTAAAAGCCGGTAAAGGGGATTTTGCAATTATGATGGGGAATAACGGTTCAAATGCGGCAGAGGGTGTTTCGAATGCAATCGCAATGTCTGCTGATACGCAGATTAAAAGTCAGGCATTAGAAGCTTCTACGCAAGGAACAACAGATGTAGTCAGTGCTTCGGGTGCAATTGATATCATGTTATGATCATTTTAAAATACAAGTGTAGTATATTAAAAATGTGTTGTTCCAAAGTTTTTGCCGTTCATAAATTTATCGTCCGATTATGACAAAATATTGTGTTTTTTCGACAAATATTTATTTCTTAAGTTTTTCTATGGTAAAATAAATCGAAAGTTTTCCAAAAGCTTATAAAGGAGGAGGAATATGGAGCAGTTTAAGAAAAATGCAGCAGTTATCGTGCTGGGTGTGATTGCCGCTGCAATGCTTATTGGTAACATTTGTTTTGTGGTATTTGCAAAATCTTCTGTAAAGAAGGCGACGATCACAAAACAGGAAGTGAAGACAGTAGCAGGAAAGGATGTCAGATACGAAAAAGATTCAGACAATTTTACGGTATCTAAATCAAGTAACATTTCTGAAAAAATGGAAAGCCCGGCAGCAGCAACACCGGAACCGGAAGCAACAGCGGATGCACCGGATGCTTCCAAAAATAATGGTGACTATATTTTCCCTGACAGCGATTCAAGAAAGTTAAAGAAGTCAGAAGTTAAGAAATTATCAAAGAAAGAACTGCGTTATGCACGAAATGAGTTATATGCCAGACATGGTTATATTTTCGAAGATGAGGAATTAAAGAATTATTTTGAATCAAAGAGCTGGTATACACCATCTGTAGAGGGTGAAGATTTTAATGACGAAGAGTATTTTAATGAATACGAGATCGCTAACCGAAATCTGATCAAAAAGATTGAAGCTAAGAAGAAATAAGGGGGGAGAAAAATGTTTTGTCCAAAATGCGGAACACCAAATGATGAAGGAAGTAAGTTTTGTGCTAATTGCGGTGCGGCGTTAATAGCTAATACAGTTAATGGTACAGCAAATAATAATATAAATAGTACTGCGTCCGGTGGAACATCTGTAAACAATGGCTATAACGGAACAAATGGAATGGGTGGAACGCCTGTAAACAAAGGTTTTAACGGAACAAATGGAATGGGTGGAACACCTGTAAATGATGGCTATAACGGTTTTAATACAGGATATGTACAGACCTCATCAACGACTTCAAAGAAAATTTCAAAACGTACCTGGATCATTGTGGCAGAGATCGCGGCAATCGTAGTTCTTGCTTTTGTTTTTCAAATGAATGCAAGAAAAGAATGTAGTCCCGAAAGCGTAGCAGAAAGATATTTTCAGACATATACGCAGGGTGATTTAAAAGATGTGTATAAGTACATAGACGCAGGAGAAGGAAACTTCCTTTGTGAAGATACTTTCGAATCTGCAGTTAATTTAGATGACAATGCAGTACGGGGAGATGTTTCAAACTACAGCGTTTTTGTAAAACAGAATGATGGTTATCGTGCTAATGTACAGGTGACATATCAGACAAAGTCAAACGGAAACAGTGATCAGACAATGAGTCTGACTTTGAACAAAACCGGGAATAAGAAGTTTCTTTTCTTTGATGAATGGGCGGTCAGTAATAGCTTTTCGACAGTCAGTGACGGTTTGATCTGCGTTCCAAAGGGCAGCAAAGTAACATTAGATGGAATTGATGTAACCAAAAAAGCAAAAGCAGAGAATCATGATGATGGTACGACGCATTATACGATTGACAAGATTTATGCGGGTAATCATGTTATTGAAGTAGAGGCAGATGGATTCCAAAGTGTAAAAGATAAAGTGGAATTTACAGATGACGATACACATTATACGGCAGACCTGAAGTTGACAGAAGATGTTGTAAAACGTATAGCAGGAGAAGCTGTTGACAATAATAAGAGGTTTATTGAAGATGCGGTCAAGCAGGAAAATGCAACAAATGTGGTTTCTAAAATAAATCCGATAGATCGCTCCGGCGTAAATTCAGATTATGATGAATTTAAGGAGTATCTGCAGGATAGCTGGTGGAATTCTAATACATTTTCTTATGAAGATACTTCTGTATCCAAAGCCGTGCTCTCTGATGTGAATGTCAGTTATGAGGCAGGAAGTACAAATGGAGACGGTGACTATGATTACATCAATGCAGAAGATACGATACTTGTAGGTTGTGTAACAATTACAGAGCATATGAAGGGCAGTTATACACAAAGTGATATGACTGATCGAAATGCCATTATCACTCAGAAGTTTTATTATGGAATAAAAGACGGAGGGATTTCTTTATACTCTGTCAGCACATCACATGGGACACAATATGAATAAAATAAAAAACAATCAACAGGAGGAGAAAGAGTATGGCTTTTTGTACAAATTGTGGTAGAAAATTAAATCCGGGAGAAATCTGCATCTGTCAGCAGCAAAAAGGAGCTGTGAATGGACAGAAAGCAGGACAGCAGATACCAAATGGTCAGATGCAGCAGCCGGGAGTAGGACAGCAGATACCGGGCGGTCAGATGCATCAGCCGGGAGTAGGACAGCAGATACCGGGCGGTCAGATGCATCAGCCGGGAATGGGACAGCAGATACCATATAATCAGGGCATGCCAAACCAGCAGATGTATTATCAGAAGCCTAAGCCGAAGTTGAATTTTGATATTCAGGCAATGGCGAAGAATTATCTTCAGATCTTATTAAAACCAAAGAGTGTCGGAAGAGCTTTTGTAAAAGAAGCGAATATCATTACAGCATTTATCTTTATTGCACTCCAGGCGATCTGTTCGGGATTGTTTGCCGTAATCTTTTTTGGAAAGATCAATAGTTTAGCTAAGACTCAGGTGCTTACATGGAATTCTGATTATTTAAACATGTTCGATTTATATAAGTTTCCATTGTTCAAAGACTTTTTCATTACGGTTATTGCATCTGTTGTATTGACTTGCATTGTTGCTTTGGTTGCATGGGGAATGACAAGTGCTTTTAAAGGTAAGACCACTTTTATAGAAGCAATCAGTGCGGCAGCAGTCAGATGTGTTGCAAAGACACCGGTTATTCTGGTTGCATTATTACTGGGTCTGATCAATATTGGATTAGGAATGCTCTTTTTTATGCTTAGTGCAATTGTGGGACTTTGTTATTCCTGCATGGTAGTACCAACCGGTGTTGGAGCGGATGGAGATAAGACAGTATTTATTGTATTGGTAGTTTGCATTGCGTCATTACTTTGTATGTTCATTTTCTTCCGCTATATGTCAGTAAATTATTTTTCATCTGCATTACAGACATCTGTTTCTAAGGCGATTTCAGAGTTACAGAATGCGAAGAATGATCTTTCAAAGGTTCTGACACAGTTCTTCTAAACAACCATTGGCAAAGGCAAGCAGTAACGCTCTATATGTTAAATGGTAATCATAGCATGGGACACAGAGTAAGAAAAGTTAAAAAACAGCATAAAAAGAGGAAACCGCATCTGCGATTTCCTCTTTTTAAAATCATATTTTGTGCAATTCCGTGTTAGAAATGATTAACCGAAATATCTCTCTAATAATCCCTTGAGGGCTTTACCATGTCTAGCCTCATCTCTTGCCATCTCATGAACAGTATCATGGATCGCATCAAGGTTATTCTTTTTAGCACATTTTGCAAGGTCTGTTTTACCTGCTGTAGCACCGAATTCACAATCAACTCTCCAAGCAAGGTTTTCCTTTGTAGATGCTTTCATGTTAGATTCTAAGTCAGAACCAAGTAATTCAGCGAATTTTGCTGCATGCTCAGCTTCTTCATAAGCTGCTTTCTCCCAGTAAAGACCGATTTCCGGATATCCTTCACGATGTGCAATACGAGCCATGCAAAGGTACATACCAACCTCAGAACATTCACCATCAAAGTTTGCTTTTAACTGATCAAACAGGAATTTCTTGTCTTCGTCGCTGATGTTAGGATTGTTCTTAACAGTAGAACCATATACACCAAACTCATGCTCAGCGGCAAGTGTAAGCTCACCCTCTACTTCCTTAAACTGATCAGCACCTGCATGACAGACCGGACATTCTTCCGGTGCACTGTCTCCTTCATAAACATAACCACATACAGAACATACATACTTAGCCATAATAATAATCTCCTTTTCTTTTTGTGTTTTGTTATTTACATTATCAAGATAAATACAAGATATATACTTTTCTAAAATATGAAGAAAGTACTCTCTTTCATCTTGAGAAAACTGTACCAATAAATAATCATATGATAGAGTGTATCTAAATGATGATTTATATGGTGTTTGATTAACTTGTTATATCTTATTAACAGTAATGGTTACTGTTAATGACTACATTTTAACATGATTTTTAATAATGTCAATAGCTTTTTTTAAAAAATCTGATTATTTTTCTAAACAATCTTTACAGATTCCGCGAAAATATATAATGTGATCATCAATACGACCATCAAATCCGGCAGCAGCGATAAGATCAATATGATCGATCTTATCCATTTTCAGATCTATGATCCGTCCGCAGGATTTACAAAAGAAATGATTGTGTGGATGGGTATTGCCATCAAAGTGGTCAAAGCCGTCACCGCAGTCAAGCCGCAAAGCTTCGTCGTGTTCTACGAGAAAATTCAGATTACGGTAAACCGTTCCAAGACTGATATTTGGAAAATCTTTTTTTATATTCTCATATACAACTTCTGCTGTCGGATGTGCGGTGGTAGACATCAAATATGCTTTAATGGCATCTCGTTGTTTACTTCTTCGTATTGCAGCCATAATCCACCTCCTTAAATAGTAACCATTACTATTATAACAGCATTTGAAGAGGAAAGTCAATGGTGACTTTTATAATTTACAAGACTTGCCCACTTCCGGTAAAGTCGTTATAATAGGTTCATACAAAAATAGGTCTGTGTCAGGTCATTGCAACAGCGTGGTTATCAGGATATGACATTGGCATTGAAACCAAAAAAGGAAAGTGTGAGAAGAACAAAATGAAGCGGATTGAGATGTGTAAATTTTATATGGCACGATTATATAGAAATATTTTTAATTTTGTAAAGTGGGTGATCGTATCTAGTATTGTAGGTCTTGTTGTTGGATCGTTTAGCACACTTTTTGCGTATCTTCTTAGAGTTGTAACGGAAGTCAGGACACAACATCCTGAACTGATCCTGCTTTTGCCGGTGGCTGGTGTTGTGATCGTCTTTTTATACGGAATCTTTCATTATAAAAATGACAAAGGTACGAATATGGTTTTGTCAACGATCCATGCACAGACAGAATTGCCATTTAAAATGGCACCGTTGATCTTTATATCAACGATTATCACGCATCTGTTTGGCGGATCGGCAGGTCGAGAAGGAGCGGCATTGCAATTAGGAGGAAGTATCGGTAACCAGCTTGGACGCTGGCTGCGGTTTGATGAAAAGGATCGAAGAATCTTTGTAATGAGTGGAATGAGCGCAGCGTTCTCTGCCATATTTGGTACACCGATCGCAGCAGCGATCTTTGCGATGGAGGTTGTCAGTGTTGGTGTTATGTATTATGCGGCATTGGTACCATGTGTCTTTGCAGCATTGATCGCATCAAAGTTTGCAACCAATATGGGAATCAGTCCGAATGTCTTTTCTATTCATCATTTATCCGGTTTTCATCTGATTCCCAGTATTAAAGTGATCGGGCTTGCACTTTGTTGTGCAGCACTTAGTGTACTTTTTTGTGTGACACTACATTCACTTGGAGATTTTTACAGGGATAAATTAAAGAATCCTTATGTTCGCATCATTGTATCAAGCTGTGTGATTGTGCTGCTGACAATCATATTGCATACTACCGATTATATGGGAGCCGGTGTTCCGGTTATTGCAAATGCAATCAATGGGAAAGTACGACCGGAAGCGTTTCTTTTAAAGATTGTATTTACTGCATTGACATTGGAAGCGGGTTTTCGTGGTGGTGAGATTGTCCCATCTTTTTATGTGGGAGCAACCTTTGGTTGTCTTTTTGGACAGATTTGTGGAATTTCGCCATCGCTTTGTGCGGCAATCGGAATGGTGGCAGTGTTCTGTGGTGTAACAAACTGTCCTATCACATCGATGCTGATCGCTTTTGAGCTTTTTGGATATGACGCTGTGCCGTATTTCCTGATCGCGATCAGTGTAAGTTATCTGATGTCCGGATATTATGGATTGTATCATGACCAGACGATCGTATATTCCAAATACAAAACGGAATATATCAATCGTAAGGCACGACAATAAATAAAGACAGAAAAACGATGCTATTTTTAAGTCAGAAGAGAAAAGAGTGCAACATGTTGACGTTGCACTCTTTTTTGGAACAGGAAACGATACATATAGATCTGTAGCTTTAACGGCTAAAGATCAAAAGGTCGGTTCTTGGTTTATTACGATATGGAAAGGCTGCAAGAAGTTTGTAAGAGTTTTTTGCAGCTATTTTTTTTGCCTCTGTTGCGTTGTGTGTATATAGAATAACTTTGCCTTCTTTTGTTAACAGAGAAGGTATTTTTTTGAAAAATTGTTCATAGAGCTGCACAATCTCCTGTTGCGTTGTTTTACCGGCAGCAAAAGGCATATTGGTAAAGATCTCATCAAACAGATATTCATGTGTAAAGTTAAAGAAATCCTTATTGATATAATGGATGATCTGTCCGGCATTTTGCGTGTTTTCCTGTGCTTTTGCAATCGCAGTCGGATAGATGTCAATACCATAGGAAGTATTTGCTTTTTGAATCTTCTGTCGCTCGATCAGCATGGTACCGACTCCGCAGAACGGATCTAAAACCTGAGCATCTTCTGCCATATATGGCTGTGCCAATGCCGCAAGCAGGGCAGCGTCTGTCGGTTTAATACTGGCTGCGACAGATTCGGTACGATAAGAGAAACGATGATCAGGAAGTGTGAAATATTTGACCATGATGCTACAGTTGCCTTCTTCATTTTCTATGATACGAAGTTCAATCTCATAGTGAGATGGCGAGTTAAGAAGCATACGGTTGCTTTCAAGTTCCAAAGCACTTGCAATCTTTTTTGTCAGGTCGCTTTTGAACCGGAGATCTTTATTACTTTTTAATTCGATACGGTAATAAAATGGCGTGTCTCCCTTATGATCCTGTTGCAAAAAGGTAAGAAGATCAGACTGTAACAGCATAGAAACAATGGTTTTTGCATCAAAAGAACAAGGTTTTAGCATGTCAGGTTCAAAAAGCATTTCCTGATAAGTACGAAGAGATAAAAGCGGTTCTAATGCATCTGTTACAACATGTACTCCGGCAGAAAAGACAGTCGGTTTCAGACCGAGTTCCGTAAGCTGTGTGGCTACGAAATCTGCATGGTTACGATTGGTCAAAAGGACACATTGGTGTTTGCGGTTCATTCCGGTAAAAGTATGCATCGGAATGCCTTCTTCTTCTATGATCAATTCACGTAAAAGACGGATCTCTTCTTCAATGTGTTTTTTGTTTTCCTCAGCTGTCTTTTGGGTGCAGAGCTTGTCATATTGTTTATGAAGTTTGGGAAGAAGTTCTTCGTAATCAAAGTTTTTCATGGCAGTCAGATAAGAACCTCGTACAAAGAGCGTTTCCTCTTTTTGATAAGCTGTAAAAAGCGGTTCTAGGAAATCATCCATTGCCAGATCGCCCATTAAAAGGGCGGTGTTCTTTCTGGTCTTGGCATCCTCGCTTTGAAGCAGAGGGATTAAAAGATTTGTCTGATCCCACATGATATTATACAGATCGCTAAAAGCTTCTTCGTCCTTGATCGCCTGTCTGATCTTGCTTAAAGTCTGCCGGATCTCAATGCCGTCTTTTAAGCGGGTAAGTAATGCATCTATCATATAAAGTTCTCCGTTTCTATCTTAAAATTCTGTTGTTATTGTAACCTATTTCGGGTAAAGATTCTATAGGGTATTTCTGTTTTGTATCAGAGGAACAGATCTAAAAAAGACAGGCATTTCTTTATGGATCATTTTATGCAACAGTTTGACACTATAACTTTGTGGTGATACGATAATGCGTACAAATAAACAGGAAGTAAATGGTTTTGCTGCCTGAAAAAGAAAAACGAAAAAAAGAGGGAAAGAAAGTGCATATATTAAAGAAGTTTATACCGTATTATTCACCATATAAAGTCGTATTTTTTCTGGATCTGATCTGTGCGGCAGTGATCAGTCTGATCGATCTTGCCTATCCGCAGATCCTACGTATTATGACAAAAACAATATTTGCCGGAAGTTCTTCTGTCATATTGGAGGCGTTGCTTCCGATCGGTCTTGCCATGCTTGTGATGTACATTATTCAGGGGCTTTGCAAATATTATGTCAGCTATCAGGGACATATGATGGGTGCTAATATGGAACGCGATATGAGGCAGCAGCTTTTTGATCATTACGAAAAGTTATCTTTTTCTTACTACGATCAGAACAATTCCGGTCAGATGATGAGTAAGCTGGTGTCCGATCTTTTTGATATTTCCGAAATGGCACATCATGGCCCGGAAAATCTTTTCATTTCTCTGATCAAAATTATCGGATCGTTTGTGTTCCTGTTTATGATCAACTGGAAACTGGCTGTCCCGCTTCTGGTGCTCGTATTTTTTATGATCCTTTTTTCTTACGGACAGAATCGTAAAATGCAAGCGACCTTTTTGGACAACCGCCAAAAGATTGGGGACATTAACTCAAGTTTACAGGATACATTAGCCGGAATTCGTGTGGTACAGTCTTTTGCAAATGAAGAGATCGAACGCAAAAAATTTAAGCACAGCAACCATAACTTCTTAGTTTCTAAAGATGCTAACTATCATTGTATGGGTACTTTTATGAGCGGAAATTTGTTCTTTCAGGGATTAATGTATCTTGTCACATTGGTTTTTGGTGGCTTTTTGATCGCAAAAGGGCAGATGGAAGTAGCGGATCTTGCAATGTATGCACTTTATATCGGTATCTTTATCAGTCCGATCCAGATACTGGTGGAATTAACGGAAATGATGCAAAAAGGGCTGTCGGGATTTCGTCGTTTCATGGCAGTTGTTGAGACAGAGCCGGACATTGTGGACCAAAAAGATGCAAAGCCATTAGAGCAGGTGCAGGGAACGGTAGATTACGAAAATGTATCTTTTCATTACAGTGATGACGATACGCTGGTATTATCGGATGTATCTTTTCGCATCGAAGCCGGTAAGTCAGTTGCTCTGGTAGGACCTTCCGGCAGTGGTAAGACAACGATCTGTTCCTTGCTTCCGCGTTTTTATGATGTCACAGGTGGAAGAATCCTGATCGATGGAAAAGATATCCGCAGTCTGACATTGGAAAGTCTGCGTAACCGGATTGGTCTGGTGCAGCAGGATGTTTATCTTTTTTGCGGTTCTATCAAGGAAAATATAGCATATGGAAAGCCGGATGCTTCTATGGAAGAAATTGTGGATGCGGCGAAGAAAGCAAATATTCATGATTTTATTTTGTCGCTGCCGGATGGTTATGACAGCTATGTAGGAGAGAGGGGAACACGTCTGTCAGGAGGACAAAAGCAAAGAATTTCTATTGCCCGTGTTTTTTTGAAAAATCCGCCTATCCTGATCTTAGATGAAGCAACCAGTGCATTGGATAATGAGAGTGAACGCTGGATCCAGCACAGCTTAGAAGAGTTAGCAAAGAACAGAACAACGATCACAATTGCCCATCGTTTATCAACGATCCGTAATGCAGATGAGATTTTGGTCGTTGCAGATACCGGAATTGCGGAACGGGGAACACATGAAGAATTGATGGCACTTAATGGCATCTATGCACATTATAATGAGATGGGATAAGAAATAGTGAATGGAAAAAGTAAGGCATAAAAATGGAAACAAAAATTTGACAAAAAATATGCTGAAATAGCATAAAAATGCTTGACACGCACGGCAGAGTGTGATATCCTACATTAGGTTTTGCGAAAAGCAAAGCACACTGCCGTAGACAGTAGGTGTCGGCTAACCGACGTAAGAACAATCGCCTACCGAGGAAGATGTGATCATGAAAAGATTATTTATGAAACTTCACCTCTCTGTCTGCGGACGGAGAGGTTTTTTATATGAAATAAAAAGCAATGTTGCATTTTTATTTTGAGTCAGTCTTGCGTGCAGTGATAATATGGGCTTGCCCAAGAAAGGAGATTTCACTCATGGCAAAAGTTGAATTAAAACAGCCTATCGTTGACGAGATCAAGGCTAAGGTTGAAGGTGCTGCTACAGTTGTATTAGTTGACTATCGCGGACTTACAGTTGAGCAGGACACAAAGCTTCGTAAAGGACTTAGAGAGGCAGGATGCGAGTACAAAGTATACAAAAACACATTGATGAAACGTGCTTTTGAAGGTACTGATTTCGCACAGTTAGATGATTTATTAGATGGACCATCTGCTATCGCAATTTCTAAGGAAGATGCTACAGCTCCTATCAGAGTTCTTAACAATGTAGCAAAAGAAGCAGAGGCTCTTGAATTCAAGGGTGCTGTAGTAGAAGGTGCATTCTACGATGTTGATGGTGTTAAAGCACTTGCAAGCATTCCTTCAAGAGAAGAACTTATTTCCAAGTTACTTGGTTCTTTACAGTCACCTATTACAAATATGGCTCGTGTTCTTAACCAGATCGCTGAGAAAGGTGAAGGTGCTGCAGAGGCTTAATAAGTTGCAGACTCTTACAGTCTGTTCGGACTGAAAACGAACGAAAAAAGAAACTACGACACGCATAAGGCGGTCGCATTACTATCAAAAATTATGGAGGTAAATAATAATGACTACTCAGGAATTTATTGATGCTATCAAAGGCATGACAGTATTAGAATTAAACGATTTAGTAAAGGCTTGTGAGGAAGAATTCGGCGTTTCTGCAGCAGCAGGTGTTGTTGTAGCAGCAGGTGCAGCAGGTGCTGAAGGCGGAGCTGAAAAGGATGAGTTCGATGTAGAACTTACAGAAGTTGGACCAAACAAGGTTAAGGTTATCAAGGTTGTTCGTGAAGTAACCGGTTTAGGTCTTAAGGAAGCTAAAGAAGTTGTTGATGGTGCTCCTAAGGTTGTTAAAGAGGGTGCTTC
>ERZ773114.1735-NODE-1735-length-22463-cov-5.573768_pt1 | contig 22463 bp, 17 predicted proteins | sample MGYA00580564_ERZ773114 | MGnify/ENA primary metagenome ERZ773114 (study PRJEB29015, sample SAMEA2737836) | human gut metagenome | biome: human gut; feature: human-associated habitat; material: faeces | place: China | collected 2012 ... | reverse complement strand
GCTGCCTGCGAAATGGCAACCGGTACTACGCCGCAGTCATCAATCTGCCGTTGATGGAACCAGCTCCGGGCGCAAATGAATGCAATGACGCACCTTTCCACTGAAACGGATAATCAGTCCATCTACAATGTCGCAGTGCCACAGCACTACAATGAACAGAAAGCAAGTTATATCGAAATTTGTATCAGACCTTTATCGCCTGACCAACTCTTATTAACCCTGTCTCTGTTTGTGTCTAGGATTCTCGCAGATTACTCTGACACGACCCTTTCTCTTGATGACCTTACATTTTTCGCAAATCGGTTTTACTGAAGATCTAACTTTCACAGCAATAACCTCCTTTCAAAAAGTCCGTTGTCTATTCTACCATATTTATTTTATAGTTGCAAGTCCTTTTTTCAACTTTTTTCCATTTTTTCCATTTTTGAAAAGTCCCGAAAAAATGTACTTATTTCTAAAAAAATTGCAACATCTGCGCTTTATAATTTTCAAAAGACTTTCCTGCCGTACCACTTGATACAGCCCTTTACCTATTCCATTAAAAGCGTAAAGCAATTCTTGCTGCTTCGCCACTTGATACAGACCTTTATCTATCCCATTAAAAATGTAACGCAATTCTTATTGGTATCCCATTACAAGCATTTTCTTTTCACTTAAAAAATGCAAAAACAAAAGACAGTCTTTAAAAATCCTTTCAAATTTCAAAAAACTGTCTCTGTCATTTGTGGTTCCTCTTATTATTTATCTCTCCAGGTAATACGTCCTTTTGTCAGATCATATGGTGACATTTCCATTGTTACTTTATCACCCGGTAAGATACGGATAAAGTTCTTTCTTAACTTACCACTGATATGAGCAAGTACCTGATGACCATTTTCAAGCTCAACTTTAAACATTGCATTTGGAAGCTTCTCCACTACAATTCCTTCAATTTCAATTACATCTTCTTTAGACATTGTTTCCTCCATTCTCAATCCAGTACATTACTGTACCAATAAAACTTTTACTTCTTATATATAAACTGTATCCTGCTACAGTTTTTGTTATGAGAGTTCTATGCCAGATCCTCACGATATGATAAGATTTCCGGCTCACCTTCCGTGATCAGGATCGTGTTCTCATAATGTGCTGACTTTTTCGAATCCTTTGTAACAACAGTCCAGTCATCATCTAACATCCACACATCATAAACACCCGCATTTACCATTGGCTCAATGGCAAATGTCATACCGGCACGAAGTTTCATTCCTCTTCCGATTGGCTTGAAGTTTGGAATCTGTGGTTCCTCATGCATCTCTTTTCCGATACCATGACCTACCAGGTCACGTACAACAGAAAAACCATTTGCCTCAACAAAGTTCTGAATTGCTTTTGAAATGTCATATAAATGATTTCCTTCTTTTGCAAATTTGATTCCTTCAAAAAAGCTCTGTTTCGTAATGTCGATCAATCGACGATCCTCTTCTGATATTTCTCCGACTGCATGTGTACGGGCTGCATCGGACTGATATCCTTTATAAATAACACCGGAATCCAGGCTGACAATGTCGCCTTCCTGTAAGATTCTCTTTTTGTTTGGGATACCATGTACAACTTCATCATTGATCGATACGCATACAGAAGCCGGATATCCATTATATCCTAAGAAAGAAGGAATACAATCATAACTGCGAATGATCTCTTCTCCCTTGCGGTTAATATCCATTGTACTAATGCCGGGTCTGATTATCTTCGCTAATTCATCATGAACGATAGCAAGAATTCTTCCCGCTTCTCTCATTAATTCAATTTCATGTTCTGATTTGATTGTTACTGACATGTTATGCCTTCTTTCTATATGATATATTCATTTTATTAGTTATTATCTTTTTGTACCACAAAGCAATTTCTTTTTGAATACACCAGATAACTTCTTTCTTATCTGTATGCCTTCAAAAACCGTTCTGCATAAAAAGATCTCATCTAGCCTAGGATTTCTGCAACCTTTGCAGCTACACCATCAATACCAAGTGTACCATCAATCTCATGAAGAATACCCTGCTTCTTATAATATTCGATCAATGGAGCTGTCTGCTCATGATATACATTTAATCTCTTCTTTACCGTCTCCGGTGCATCATCATCACGAAGCTCTAAATCTCCGCCACAGTTGTCGCAGACGCCTTCTTTCTTTGGAGGAATGTTTACAACATGGAATGTTGCGCCACATTTTGCACAGACACGACGGCCAGCCATACGATCAATGATTGCCTGATCTTCCATTTCAATGTCTAATGCATAATCGATTGCTGTTCCCTGCTTCTTTAACGCTTCTGTTAAAGCTTCTGCCTGTGGAATCGTACGTGGGAATCCATCTAAAATGTATCCGTCTTTGCAATCATCCTTTGCAAGACGATCTACTACTAAATCACATACTAACTCATCCGGAACCAATTCTCCGGCATCCATATATCCTTTTGCTTTCTTACCAAGCTCTGTTCCCTCTTTGATATTCTGACGGAAGATATCTCCTGTCGAAATCGTAGGAATCTTATATTTTGCTACAATCCCCTTTGCATGTGTTCCTTTACCTGCACCCGGTGCACCTAACATAATAATCTTCATGTATGTTCTCCTTTCAAAATCCCAATAAACAGACTCTTCATGTATTATCCTATATAAGCTAAAAATAGACGCTCAAGGTATATATTACCCTATCAGCGTCTATTTTTCAACTATTTCCTTTTTTTATTTTTGATATTTTCTTTCAGATACACGGAAATGACAGATTAACACGGAACTGGTCTCCATCAATATCAATGGTCAGCGTTCCACCACATGCTTCTGTGAATGCTTTTGCAATCGCAAGTCCAAGTCCGCTTCCTTCCGTCTGCCTTGACTTATCCCCACGAAAGAAACGCTCCATCGCTTCTTCGGCAGTAAAGTCAATCTCGTATTTTGCAATATTCGTAATACTGAGTACGACAACCTGCTTTGCCTTGCTGCTGCCATCCTCTTTCTGTTCCGGCACTTCTTTTTGTGGATCCTGCTGTTCTGTTACATTCTTCTGCGGATTCTTCTGTTCCTGCATTGTTTTCTTTGAAGCCGCTTTTATTGCAGAACCGTGCAGTCCACTTTGTATATCCGTCCGCCCTGTACCACTTTTCAGATAAATATTTTCGCGGATATAGATCCGTGTTCCTTCGAGCGCATACTTTAATGCATTGTCGATCAGGTTTTGCATGACACGATACAGACGATTTCCATCTGAACAGATCATAACATCCTGCTGCTGTGGCAAAAAACGTACATCCATCCCATATCTTTGGATCTTATCTTCCATATCACTTAGCGTCTGTACAACTAACCGGTTCATATCCAGATTTTTCTTTTCAATGGTGATCTCACCGCTTGTTGTCTTGGCAAGTTCAAAGACATCCTGTACAATGTGCTTTAAATTTCCTGCCTTCTTATCTAAGACCTCCACATATTCTTTTGCTTTCTGCGGCAGATCATTTTCTCTTTTTAACAGATCAATATAGCTGATCACGGAGGTAAGCGGTGTCTTCAGGTCATGCGATACATTTGTTACCAATGCCACTTTCATCCGCTCACTTTTTATTTTTTCCTGTAATGTTTCCTCAAACCCTGCTCCTACTTCCGATAACAAAAGAAGGTCACCATATGCCGGTGTATTTTGTGCTTGCGCTGCATCAATTGCAAAATCCCCTTCATGAAGCTTTTTAATCTCTTTTTCTAATGTTGTAAAGGAAGTAAAAATCTTCTTATTACAATATATATACAATAGAAACAGAAGCAAATACAAAACACTTGCTATCACACTGACGCAGATCACATTTTCCGGTTTACTGATAAATTCTCCCGGAAAGATCAGCTTTTTCCGATACCAGTTATGAAGTGTCTCTTTATGATAACCGACAGGCACATAACTATATATATATAACACATAACCGATAAAGATCAGATAACAAACCGTGATAAATCCCGTAAACGTTGCCGTCAAACGAGCCAGCCTCTTTTGTGCTCTATTGATTCCTTCCGGATATTTGTTCTGACCAAGAATGCACTGTATCAGCCATGCCCATAGCTTTTCAAGGACAGCAAATGCTTTTCCAGATAATCGCCATAACTTTTTCAATCCATTCCAGACAATACGGCAGGCTCCGTCACGATACAGCGTTTTCTGTGACCATTGTCCGATCAGCGAAATGACCGCCAGACCCAATACACTGAGAAACAGAATTCCGATCAGACTAAAACAGGTAAGTTTCCATGCGAGCGGATTTGTGTTTCCTGCCAGTAATGCACCGGTAATACTATTAGATGACTGCTGACTAAATTGCACCTGATAAACCATTCCGGTGCAGGCAGCGATCAGCATCTTTGCATCCCACCAATACCATCTGCGTTTACGATTTCTGATACCAAGAGTTACCGCACTATACAAAAATGCAATAACAGCCAGCATTGCAACACCGGTCATAACAAAAAATTCCATTGACATTCTCTGCCACATGGCATCTCTTTTTTCGAGGTATTTGTTCTGAAATGCAATAATGATAAAGCTGTTCACCGGTTTCCGGATCGTTCCAAAATCCATCTTTTCTCCATCAAACTTTTTTTGAACATTTTTCCCACATGTATAGGTCTTATACTGCTTTGCGATCATATATGCACTGACATCAGGAAGTGTCATTAAATTGTAGGTGATCGTATCATTTGTTTGCAAATCATCGACATCGTCACTGATAAATCTTCCGTTCAGATCTAACTCTCTGATCTTACTGAAAGCCGCTTCCATTTTGCTGTTTTCGCCTTGATATGCCTGTCTGTTTTCCAGAACTTTATAACTTATACTATAATAAAATGAAAAGTTTGCTTTTAACTTCTGATCTCTTTTTTCAGAATCTTTTTCACGGATCCGCACATTGGTATCATCCTCAAACTGAACGACACGACGAAACGCTGTTTCAATCTCCTGCATATGATACGGTGTCTTATAATATGCGGTTCCTTTCCATGCACTTGTCAGCATATTTTCCTGCCAGAGACACCCGGCAACTGCCAGATAGCAGCTAATGATAAGGCCTGAAACGACCAATATTATGATCTTAGTTGTATTTTTCCATTTTGTATCCAATTCCCCACACCACCTTTAAATATTTCGGATCGCTTGGATTGATCTCAATCTTTTCGCGAATTCTTCGAATATGTACCATTACGGTATTTTCTACACTAAATGCTTCTTCCTGCCAGATATGTTCATAAATCTCTTCGGCTGAAAAGATCCTGCCCAGATTATGCATCAGATAATTGATGATCTTATACTCTTTAGAAGTCAGTTTGACTGCTTCTCCATCCACATAAAGCTGTTTTTGCGTGACATTTAATTCCAGACTTCCATTTTGTATGATCTCTTCTCCGTCTTTTTGCATATTTTGTGATCCAAAACGCAGATAACGTCTTATTTGTGACCGTACTCTGGCTAGAAGTTCGGAAGGAGAATATGGTTTTGCAATATAATCATCCGCTCCCACATTTAATCCCAGCACAATGTCATTTTCTTCTGTCTTCGCAGAAAGAATGATGATCGGTATATTTTTTTCATTGCGTATTTGCAATGTTGTCGTCAATCCATCCTGATATGGCATCATAATATCTAAAAGGATCAATTGCACTTCCTGCTCATGCATACATTGCATAACTTCTTTTCCATTATACGCTTTTACTGTTTCATACCCTTCTTCTTCTAACAAAGTGCAAATTGCGTTGACAATCTCCCGATCATCATCGGCAACTAATATTTTAATTTTTTCCATATTGTTCTCCTGCCTTTTTCTATAAAGCTGCTTTATATCCATTTTTCCGCGGTTTAGAAAATGACTGTTTGCTCTACTCATTTTCTATCTCCTATTCTAATAGATAATCCGAACATTTTACAGCAAAATTTCTTTCATTTTTCTTACAAGTTTTTTTGCGAAATGGCAAAGCCTGTAGTGCGTAGATTTTTACAATTCCATGAAAACATTGCCTGCAGTTCATGGATTTTTATAATTCCGCAAAAACATTGCCTGTAGTTCATGGATTTTTATAATTCCACAAAAAAGGCAGTGCTTACGCACTGCCCATATACCTTGTTCTTTTACAAGCTTTTCTATTCTTCTTCTCTTTGGTAAACACATTCTCCACCGATCCATGTTTCCAAAACTTTTGTCTGATAGATCTGTTCTTTTGGCATCGTCAGAACATCCCGATCCAGATAAACAAAATCGGCATCTTTACCTTTGATAAATGATCCCTTTTTGTCCTCGAGTTCATTTTCATAAGCACCACCTTTTGTCAGAATTGCAATTGCCTCTTCCACGCTGATACATTGTTCCGGAAAATACGGCTCTTTCGATGTCTCGGGGTCAAAACGATTGACCATCATATGAAGACTGAACATCGTATCCGGTGGCACCGTAACCGGGAAGTCACTCGCCTGACTGACAGTCACACCATGATCTGCAAATTCTTTGACATAGTACATATGCTGTGCACGTTCCTTACCAAGATAAGGAAGTTCTAACGGCTGATAAAGCTCCGTTTCATAATGCCAATACGGATTGACAACAGCGATCACCTGAAGTTTTGCCATTCTTGCTGCCTGATCCGGTGTACAGACTTGCAAATGTGTGATCGCATTTCTGCTTTTACTGTCTGCTACTGCTTCTTTTGCTGCCTCAATTGCATTTAATGCTTCATCGACTGCCGCATCACCGATCGCATGTGCATGAATATTGTAACCTTCCTTTAACGCACGAATAACATGCTTGTTCAGCTCCTCCTGTTCGAACATTTTCGGTCCACAGTCAAGAGATCCTTCCCGGTAAGGTTCCCTAAGAAGTGCCGTATGCCCGTCAATCACACCATCCATAAAGAATTTGACCGTATTTACCTGCACTTTATCATGACCGGCAAATCGTTCATGCAACGCTCTCATATTCTGAAAGAATGCATCTTCATCTTCTCCCGGGTTCAATGTCGGAGCTACACGGAACGCAATCTTTAGCTTGCCTTTTTTCTCTAATGATTCATATGCATCAAAACGCATCGGTTCGTCCCTTGTATAACTTAGCATTGGCTCAAATGCGTTGGTAATTCCATAGGATAATCCTACATTCTGGTAATATAATATTGCTTCCTCGTATTGTTCTAATGTAAGCACAGGCATAGCAGGATTTACTAACGAGATAGCTAATTCCTGCAAAAAGCCGGTTGGTTCTCCGGTCATCTTATCTTTAACAACATGACCATTCTCGGGATCTTTCGTATCTTTTGTAATACCGGATATCTCTAATGCTTTTGTGTTTACCCATACTGAATGATGTCCTTCATCCGAAATGATAACAGGACGATCCGGCACAACCGCATCGATCAAAGATGCTTTAGGACCTTCTGTCCCAAACAGACCGGGATCAAATCCTCCACCATAGATAGCGTCTGTACCCGGATGTTCTTTTGCAAATTTTGCGATCACGGCAACTGCTTCTTCAATACTTTTGGCTTCCACCAACGGTCCGACAACAAGTTCAATCGTTGAACTGACATGAGCATGACCTTCTGAAAATCCCGGAAGAATAATACCATTTGTATATTCTTTAACATCTGTATCAGCACCTAGATATTGTTTGATCTCTTCTTTTGATCCGATCGCAAGTATCCTGCCATCTTTGATTGCAAACGCTTCTGCATATTTTTGCTGTTCATTTGCTGTATAAATTTTCCCCTTGATGATCTTGTCTGCATATTCCATCTGTCTACCTCCCATGTCATCTTATTTTCCTGTTCTGTCAAAACAACAAACAAAAAAGTGCAAGGCCAGCGCTTTGCACTCCAAGAATTGCTAAAGCAATTCTTGTTGGTGTACCGCTACTGTACGAGCATTTTCCTATTCCATGAAATAGGGCTGTTCATATGGAACAGCCCTACCGTCATATTATCATTTTTTAATTATTTAGATGTGATTGCATCTTCTAAGCTCTTACGTCTGTTAGCTTCGTTTGTAGACCAATCTACGCACTCTTTGTAACCATACTGCTCACACTTCTTGATCATGCTGTTTACGATCTTGTCGTATGCAGCATCTGTCTTAGCGTAGATAGCTTTCCAAGAACCATTCTTGATCTCGTCAGTTACCTGTGACCATGTTGTCTTTAACTCATCAGACTTTTCGCTCTTTGTATAAGATGTACCAGGAGCTACGACATATTTGCCTTTCTCCATGTAATCATTTACACCTGTAGCACCGGTCTTATCACGCCAATCTTTCTCGATATCACTTGAAGCTGCTGAAAGGTTGCTCTTCCAGTTATCTGAGTTGTATGTTTCACCGTTTGAATCCGGGTTAGAAGCATCTACAGACCATGTAGTGTTTACAATCTGTAATGTACCATCCTGGAATGTACCCTTATGACCGTTACCAACCTTAGTCTGTTTATTGTTGTGACACTCTTTACCTAAATCAGTAAAGTATGTGTTGCCTTCTTTATCATAATCCCAGCATACGCCCTTAGGACCGTAATCCATTGTAAGACGACCTTCCGGAGTACAGAAGTAGTTGATAACTTCCATACATAACTCAGGATATTCTGTTGTAGCACCGATTGACCAGATACGATCTCCACCCTGTGGGTTCATACCATAAACAATTGGTGTAGCTTCTGAAGGTTTCATACAGTTCATCATCTTACCTGCTTCTGTATGAGCTTTCTTATTATAAGCTAATGATCCGGAATAGTTAAAGATAGAGAACATTGTTCCACCATTCTGTACTTTCTCGATCATCTTATCATATGTCTGAGTCATTGAGTCAGGATCTATTAATCCATCCTGATATAAGTTATTATAGAATTTTAACATCTGAAGGTATGGACCATTCTTCTCTAATGCATCATGGAACTTACCAGTCTGAGGATCATATAATCCACAGCCTAACTCATCATAACCATAGTAAGCTGTAGCTGTAGCTTTAACATACATAACCATTGCATCATCCCAGTCAGGCCATAATGAAACAGCATATGTCGGATTACCAGAGTCATCCTTCGGACACTCTTTCACCATATTTTTCATTAATGTTTCGAAATCGTCTAAATTCTTAACTTCAGGATAACCTAATTTCTTGTAAAGATCCCAACGAACATCCCATGTATAGAAGAATGATTCATGATCTTCACTTGAAGTAGCTACGTTATGACCAAAACCATAAAGAGTATCTTTTGCACCATTTGTAATAGTAGAAGTTAATTCCTGATTCTTCTTAATCGCATCAGGCATATGCTTTTTAATATATGGACCATAATCCTTTAAGATATTATCTTCATTCCAGTCATATAAAAGACCATTCTTTACCGCTGTTGGGTATTTATCACTGTCATTACCCCAAACAACGATATCACCCAAGTTACCATCTTCCATACGTGTCTCGTAAACACCGTCACCATCAGGAATAATATTTAATTTAACTTTGAACTTGTCCTTTAAGATATCGGCGATCCAACCTGTCTGGACACCTGAATAGTTTGCTAACTGACTGTATACATCAAGTGTAACAATCTCACTTTTCTTAGAACCACATCCTGCCAAGAAAGATGTACTTCCAACGATCATACTTGTTGCTAAAAGCATAGAAGTTGCTTTTTTTGTAAAATTCTTACGCATTATTTTTTCCTCCTCTCAAGAAAATGCATTTTTAATAGATTCATTTTACAGTCACAGCAGTTTACACTCTGCTGTGACCAATATTTTAATCTTAATAATGTTACGAGTACATTAACCCTTAACAGCACCTAACATAATACCCTTTTCGAAATATCTCTGCATGAATGGATATACACAGAAGATAGGAATAACGGATACCATGGAAATAGTGTACTTAATAACCTTAGAGTTCAATGCCTGCTCCATAGCCTGCTGTGCTGCTGTTCCACCCTGACTCATCAAAGTACCAAGGTTTGATGACTGGTTCAGGTAGTTGTACAATCTATGCTGCAATGTAAAGAGCTTTTCATTACCCTGCATCAGGATCAAAGAATCCTGGAATGAGTTCCAATGTCCTACTGCACCGAAAATAGCGATTGTAGCAAGAATCGGTTTACTCAAAGGCCAGATCAGCTTACGGAACACTACCATATAAGAAGCACCATCAATAAAGGCACTTTCTTCAAGCTCTGCCGGTATGGACTCTATATACGTCTTAACCAGAATAATATTATACGGAGCTACGATCGTAGGAATGATGTAAGCTAAATAATTCTTTGTCAAACCTAACAATGCCATGTTCAAATACCAAGGGATCAGACCGGCATTGAAATACATAGTGATAACGAGGAAACGATACCAGAAACTTCTGTGCCACATTTCCTGCTTTGTTACGATGTAACCTACGAAAGCGGAAGCAACTACCATGAGTGCTGTACCGATCAATGTTCTTGAAATGGTTACGATAAAGGAAGTACCAAGATCACCTACCTCACGTAACGCAATATAGTTATCAACGTTAAATCCCTTTGGATAGAAGTTGATCAAACCTCTTTTTACCAATTCGTTATCTGATACCGTGTTGATAAACAGATAGTAGAATGGGAAAATACATGTAAGTGTAAATGCTGAGAAGAAAATATAGTTAAAGATGTTAAAGATCACATCGCCCGGCTTAGTACGGTACATCTTTTTATGCTTTTTGTAATATGCTTTTTCTCTCTTAGCATCAAGCTTTTCCTGTGCTGTCTTTGCCATTTTTCTTCACCTCCTATATGATACTCTCGCCACGAAGCAGTTTTGACATACCATTTGCGGCGAACAGTAAAACGACACTGATTACAGATTTGAACATACCTACTACAGTAGATAATGGAATACTACCATTACCAATACCTAATTTATAAACATATAAATCTAATACGCGGATAGACTCTCTGTTCTCAGCGTTTTCGAATACGAGGTACTGGTCAAGACCATTACTGAGAATACCGGCAATAGCCATTAACAATAATACGAAGAATGTTGGAAGCAGACCCGGAAGAGTGATATGGCGCATCTTCTGGAAACGTCCTGCACCATCCACGGTAGCCGCTTCATACAATGACTGGTCGATACCGGAAATACCTGCTATGTAAATGATTGCGCTCCAGCCTACGCCTTTCCAGGTACCCCAGCCCCACATCTTAACCCATGTGAAAGAGTTACCCATCAGGTAGTTATGACCTGGCGCATTCTGTGACATCAAACCAACCTCTTTTGCAAATGTGTTAATGAAACCATCTGTTGAGAAAATAGAAAGCGCAACGGCATATACAAGTACCCATGAAATGAAGTTAGGGATTGTCGTGAATGCCTGTACGAAACGACGAAATCTCATGTTGCGTACTTCACAAAGGAATACAGCGAAGATCATAGGAATCCAGCTTGTGATGATATTTAAACCACTGATTGCCAATGTGTTTTTCATAACGTTGATAACATCATTTCTTGTTGCAGAGTTCTTAAATAAGTAAGCAAACCATTTAAGACCAACAAAGTTGTCTGATGAAAGCGTTCCACCTGACTTGTAATCGAAGAATGCGTATCTCCATCCATAAAGAGGAAGGTAGCAGAATAAGAAACCAAGGATTGCAAACGGAAGGAACATCAGGAATAATTTGTACTTTGATTCCATCTCAAACTTCTCACCAGGCAGTGCCTTTGGAGTCTTAACAAATAATACCAAAGAAAGTATCAGAATCAAAGCAGCGATTCCGCCGAAGACAAATACACCAACCGGCATAGAAGGTGCAACTTTGTCCACACGATTTGTATCCTGAACCAAAATGTAACCTACGAAACAAACTGCATATCCAACTACTTCTGCAATTGCTCCGATAATAGAGAATTTTAAGCCAAATCTCTGAAGCTTGTTGTTACCCATTGATGTACAAACGCCAACACCTGTTGCCGCGATACCAAGTACCGCGATCACCGCACCAATATAAGTAACTACGAATGTTGTCTCATCAACCCAATTCATACGAAATGCTCTCGCACAGTCACTAATAAGACTGTTATAAGAAATAGCTGATGTAAATAATGAAATCTTGTCACTAACCAAACCACAGATCTTAGCCGGGTTAGCGATTGGGAAGAATGCCATGACGATCACAAGTACGGCAATCACACGCTGCACAATCCAAAGACTGCTTAACGTCCCTTTCTTCTCGGTTATTTCTTCTTTCATAATGACCTCCTTGTTTTGTATTTCAGTCTTCGCTTCAAAAAAACGAATAGAACTTTTCTACTATTATTTTATCAAAAAGTGCATTTTAAAAATACCATAATTTATGGATTGAAAATACACATATTTTTCACACTTTTTAAACTGTTTGTTCGCACTTCTTTTTTATTATGAAATCATACAGAGAATATGCAGACAAACGTAAAAACAATTTAGACATGAAAAAAAGAGGAAAAGAGATGAGATTGTATTTCAAATCTCATCTCAAGATCTCCTCAATCATTCTCTGTCAGAATGAATTATTTTTTCTTTTTCTTTGAAGTTACAACAACTACAACACCTGCAACTACAACGACAGCTACAACTACTACGATTGGAACAACCGGTACACTTGACTTGCTGTCATCTTTCTTATCGTTTGACTTTGCTGCCGGTGTAGGAGTAGCTTCTTTTGCATCAGGATCATCTTTTGCAAATCCTGAAACAGTAAATGTTACTTCCACAGAATCATTAGGAATCTGGAACTCCGTCTTTAATTCCTTTGTATTTCTATATGTGTTAGCTGTGTTAAAGCAAAGTGTATGTGGAGCATCTTCTGCTTCTTCATCAATAATGGCATTGTCCTGTGTTAATTTTGTAATACCATCAATCTTTGTCTTAACATTTGTGATCTTAACAGTGTCATTAGAAGGGATATCTGTAGATACACCTACGAATTTAACATGTGTGTTACCATCGTTTGTAACGCATCCGTTTAATCCTTTAACGCCAACTGTATATGTACCATTACCTTTGATCTTAACGTCAGTGATCTGACCATCAACAGGCTTAGCTTCTTCTACATCTAATGTAGTAAGCATCTTGTCCCAGTTTGCATTGTCGATACCGGTTTCCTTCTTGAAGAACGGATCTCTGAATACCCAACATCCATCTGCCTGGAACATAAAGTATGCATTGTACTCTCCATTTGGATCAAAATCCTTTTTACCAAGTGCGATTGCCTCTTTCGTAGGATCATTTGCTGCAAATGCTACGGAAGGGATCACTGTTACGCCAAGAGCTAAAGCCATAGCACCGGCTGTAATTGCTGAAACGATTTTCTTTAATGATTTTCTCATTACCATTTCCTCCTCTTATTTTTACTCAACATAATGACATTCTCATGCCTGTATTTGAGTATACCATAAAAATCAACAAAAGTAACCTTATTTTTTTGACATGTTTACCCACATTATTTCACTTTTGTATTTAAAAAAGAGTTTTTTATGGTATTTTCCACAAAAAACTCTTTTCTGATATGGTTACTTTTGTATCTGTTATGCAATCTTTTCCATTTTTAGATGTATTTTTGAATTTCTTGTGGGATTTCTGCCGGAAAACAGATTGTAATACAAGTTCCTTTCCCCTCTTCACTCCTGATCGATACACCATACGGCTCGCCATATAATATGGTAATTCTCTGATTCACATTATTGATTCCGATATGATCATTTTCCGAATGAATTCCTTCTCTGAGTGCTTTACGAATCTTTCCTAATGTATAATAATTCATTCCTGCACCGTTATCTTTAATCTGAATTTCAATATCTTTTTCTTTCTGCATAACATGCACTTCCAGATATCCATCATTTTCTTTCGACTCCAGACCATGTGCAAATGCATTTTCCACAAACGGCTGCATGATCAGCGGGATGACCATGATAGAAGTATCAACATTATCGTCTACAATAACTTTTGAATGGATTCTGTCTCCAAACCGATAATTCTGAATTACAAGATAATCTTCGATCAATGTGATCTCTGACTGCAAGCTGACCATCTGATCACCAACCTGTATATTTCTTCTCATGATCTTTGCAAGTTTTTTTACCAGTTCTTCGATCTCAGGTTCTTTGTTAATCTTTGCTTTCATACGGATCGTTTCCAATGTATTATATAAGAAATGGGGATTGATCTGGCTTGCAAGCATTTTAAATTCAACTTCTTTTTGCTTGGTATGCAGCTTTTCTTTCTGAACCTGTTCATCAACCACTTTGGTTGTCAGCTTTTGAATATCCTGCATCATCTGTTCTAACTCCTGATACAGCTCAGCTGCCTCATCTGTTCCATCGATCGGCTCTACTTCCTTATATCTGCCTACCGCGACTAAATGCATCTGTTCACGCAGCTTTTTAATACGATGCCCAAACAGATTCGAAAAGAGCAGGATCAAAAAGATCGACATCATAAGGCCGAGCAATACTGTAACAATACTGATCAGATTTGTTTTATTAAAATCAACCAGTAAAGCTCGTGAACTTTGGACTCGCACGATCGTATAACACGATCCCGTATCATCAGGATAAATTTTTTGATAGGTTACCAGATACTCACTAATACCATTAACCACTTTTTGAGTTCCCAGATTTTTACGATAAGAATTCAAATTTGCGATCAGAAAATCATTATCGTTTGTAATTTCAAAATTTGTTGCGATCACATCATCGGGGCCATACACCAATACGGAATTGTCTGTTCGTTTAATCACTTTTTTCACAGTTCGTTCGGGATTCAAGCGTACGGCAAGCACAGCTATTGTTTTACCGGAAGAATCCTGAATACTACGTGTAAGCTGGATCACATTTTCTGATTTTGTCTCATCAAAGAAATAAGACCAATAACTCTCACCATTTCGGTAACAGGTGGGCAGATACCAGTTAAGCTTTTTGATATCCCCTCCACCCGAATAGCTGAAATACCGGTTCGATGCGATCGTTCTGTTCTTTACATAGATCTTGATATCATAAATCTCTTCCTTATAATATTCGAGATATTTATCAATAAACTGCATGCTGACACAGTCCTGTGTAAACTCATCGGTATCTTTATATTCCTTTTGTGCGATCTTCGTAATAATATTACGGACCGCCGCATCACTATAGATCTGTTTCCCTACGTCTGTAGCAACTTCCATAGATTCTTCTATACTGGAGCCGATCAGGGCAACCTCCTCCTGCTGTGCTTTTTTATTCTGCTCCAGAATCAGATTACGGCTCTGCTGACTGATATAAAATGTTGCAATTACAAAAGGAATAATTCCCCCTATTATATATATAAGGAACATTCTCTTTCCGAAACTGATACTTTTTGCTATATCCAGCACTTTATACCATCTGTATTTTCTTTTTTTCATTCTTTCTATTCACCAATCTTAAACTGTACCTGAACCGGACTTTTTAACGGTTTACCGGATAGTGATGTTACTTTCGTTGTAATATTCAAAATATATGATTCATCCTGTGCATATGGTTCGATCGGTTCGATCTCGATCTCATTTTCAATTGAATTATAACGGATCGCCGTCTTTAATGGCGACATATTCATCGTTGTTACATACAGGTTTACATTATTGACTGTCTTAGGATCCAAAGGCACATTAAACTTAATTTTCCACAAAAAATTTCCTGTCTTGAATTTCAGATCCTGTTTTACTTTATTCTCCAATCCTTCTGTCATAGATTCAAATGCCAAATAATTTGCCATAATTATCTCTCCGTTTCTCCTCTGATCAGACTTCTTTGTATCCAATCCTCTATCTTAGTTTATTTCCATATTATCTTTCATTTTAACACACATCCTGTTTTTTGTGTATATCTAATTATAAGTGTATCGTATCTGTTATTTTTTTGTTATAATTATGTTTAGAAAAACAAAGGAGGTTACCCTCTATGGCAAAGATAAATTTTAAGCCCGGCAACATGCTCTATCCTTTACCGGCTGTATTGATAAGCTGTGGTGATATTGATGGTGAATCCAATCTTTTTACTGTTGCATGGGCAGCTACCGTATGCACAAATCCGCCAATGGTTTCGATTTCTGTCCGCCCGGAACGTTATTCCTATGACATGATCCGCAGGCAAAAAGAGTTTGTGATCAACCTGACGACAAAAGATCTGGCTTTTGCAACTGATTATTGCGGTGTCCGTTCCGGCCGGAACTATGATAAATGGAGCGATTGTCACCTGACAAAAGAAAAAGCAGATCAGGTCCTATGCCCGATGATCAAAGAATCACCTGTCAATATTGAATGCAAAGTCTCGCAGATTCAGGAATTAGGTTCGCATCATATGTTTATTGCTGATGTTGTTGCTGTTCATGTAGATGATACATTGCTAGATGAACATAATACATTTCATTTAAACGACAGTAATCTGATCTCTTATTCGCACGGAACATATCTGACGCTCGGAGAGCCGGTCGGTAAGTTTGGATATTCCATTCAAAAAAAGAAAAAAAAGAAAGAACACAAACGAAAAGCAAAGTCATAAAATATACTATGACAATGTCAGCAACAGATTCATATACTATATAGCAACAGATCCTGTTAACAATGGTATACAAAGAACCGGCGTTTTTGATGCTATTCATGGTATAAAAGGGAGCACTTATGAAAATAACCTATATAAAAATCCGCAACTTCAAATCTATTCGCGATATTGAGATCTGTGATATTGAAAATGCATTGATCTTAGTCGGTAAAAACAGCACCGGCAAAACTTCTATCATTGATGCACTCTTATTAACTGCCGGTAAAACCCAAGTGGAAGATTACCAGTATCGTGACGCAAACACATCTATTGAAGTTTCTTTGCACATCGAATTTCCTACGGAAGATCTCGAATATTTTCACAAAAAAGGAACATTAAACAAGCTGCGTGATTATGATGCATGGTATCAGGAATTCTGCACAAAACTTCCTTCCTTTCAGGATAATGTACTTTCTTTTACCTGCATTATCACACCACAAAAGAAAGTTCGTTATGACGATGGATTCCAAAAAAACAATCCATATATATTAGAAGTTTTTCCAAAAATCTACCATATCGATCAGACGCGAAACTTAGAAGCATTACAAAATGATGTATTTAATTTTTACGACAAAGAATCTTTCCAAAAACTCAAAGACAACCAATGTACTTTTGATGCGACAAGAACCTGCAACCGCTGCTTTCAGTGCATTGGACTGATCAACAAAAAAACACCGGAGGAACTAACTCTTTTTGAAACAGCACGACTTTTACAATACAAACTTTTTCATACGAACCTGAATGAATTTACCAAAAAAGTCAATGAACATTTCCATGCGAATGCAAGTCCATCACAGGATATCCAATATGTTATGAATTATGATATTGACAGTCTGCTCCATATTGATACTTTAGTACGTAACAAAGTCCGTGGTGGTTCTGTCGGTTCGATCAATCTGCTTAGTGAAGGCTTAAGAAGTATTTATGCTCTTTCTTTTCTGGAGGCTTATATCGAAGAAGAAGATACTCTTTCTTGCATTATCATGATCGAGGACCCCGAAATCTATCTTCATCCACAGCTCCAGAAGGTAGCAAGTGAAATTCTTTACCGCCTTTCAAAGAAGAATCAGGTTTTATTTACAACACACTCCCCGAATCTGATCTTTAACTTTTCTACAAAGCAGATCCGCGAAATCATTCTTGATGAAGAATATTACACTATCGCACGTCAGGATACGGATATTGATGTCATTTTAGATGACCTTGGATATACTGCAAATGATCTGATGAATGTCAGCTTCGTCTTTATTGTAGAAGGCAAACAGGATAGCAACCGCCTGCCGCTGCTTTTAGAAAAATATTATTCCGAAATCTATGATGATGACGGCAAACTGCAGCGAATTACGATCATTCCTACTAATAGCTGTACAAATATTAAAACGTACGCAAACTTAAAGTACATCAATAAATTATATTTGAAAGATCAGTTTTTAATGATCCGCGACAGCGATGGAAAAAACCCAAAATACCTAAAGAAGCAGCTTTGTAACTATTACAGCCAGCGAGCCAAAGAAGATTTAGGCAATCTGCCAAAGATTGAGCCGAAAAATGTATTGATCTTAAAGTATTATTCCTTTGAAAATTACTTTTTAGAGCCATCCGTTATGAAAAAGATCGGCGTGATCCGTTCCGAAGAAGATTTTTACAATATTCTTTATAAAAAATACAAAGACTACCTATTTAAATTGAACAGTTTCAAAAAGCTGCTGCGCACAAAAAATTTCAGGATAAAAAATAAACAAGACATAAAAGACCATATAGAAGACATAAAAATATATGTCAGAGGCCATAATCTGTTTGACATTTTCTATGGACGCTATCACGGAACAGCCGAACAGGAAATCCTCAAAAAGTATATTGATGCCGCACCACGCGAAACCTTTCAGGATATTTTTGATGCGATCGACTCTTTTGTATACTTTGAAAACAGAAAAAAATGATGACAACAAAAACAGCCATACAGGATGGAGACGAATTTTTGTCACTTTTGTGTCACAAACCTTTTTTCTTGTTGACATAACATAAGTTTTGTTTATAATATTGTTATGTGTTGTTTTTTGCTTTTTTTTACAAAAGGCAGGAAACACATTCGACAATTGAGACAAAATGCAGAGGTTTTTGTTAAAAAAATGTATTCTTCTTCTGCGACACAATACATTTTATGTGCACGAATTGCCATAAAATGTATTTTAAACTATAATAGTGAGATACTTATTTTGACTTATCAGACTGGACTTACAGATATTATATAAATTTTAATGCAATATACAAAAGAGAGCGAAATTGGATTTTATGAGGTGCAATATGGAAAATCAATATATTATTAAAGGCGGTGTTCCTCTCCGTGGAGAGGTTACGATCGGTGGTGCTAAAAATGCTGCTTTAGGCATACTTGCCGCTGCAATTATGACAGATGAAACGGTTTTGATCGACAATCTTCCTGATGTAAACGATATTAATGTTTTATTGACTGCAATTCAGGGAATCGGAGCTACAGTCAACAGGTTGAGCCCACATGCGGTAGAAATTAACGGCAGTACCATTGGAGCTGTAACGATTGATTACGATTCCATTCGTAAGATTCGTGCTTCATACTACTTGCTCGGTGCGTTGCTGGGCAAATATCAAAAAGCAAAAGTAGCGTTACCGGGTGGATGTGAGATTGGAAGCCGTCCGATTGACCAGCATTTGAAAGGATTTCGTGCACTTGGCGCTACGGTCAACATTGAACATGGTATGATCGACACTTTTGCGGAAAATCTGGTTGGAAACCACATTTTCCTTGATGTTGTTTCTGTCGGTGCAACGATCAATATTATGATGGCAGCATCCATGGCAGAAGGAAAAACCGTAATTGAAAATGCGGCAAAAGAGCCTCATGTGGTAGACGTGGCAAATTTCTTAAACAGTATGGGTGCGAATATCCGTGGTGCAGGAACGGATGTCATCCGTATTGTTGGTGTGGAGAAGCTGCATAAGACAGAGTATTCGGTTATCCCGGATCAGATAGAGGCAGGAACCTTTATGTTTGCGGCAGCGGCAGCAGGGGGAGATGTGCTGGTAAAGGATGTTATTCCGAAACATCTGGAAGCAACAACCGCCAAACTTGTGGAGGCAGGATGCAAAGTTGAGGAGTTCGATGATGCGGTTCGGATTATTTCGGATGGAAAACTGCATCACACACAGGTGACAACACTTCCGTATCCGGGATTCCCGACAGATATGCAGCCACAGATGGCAGTAATTCTGGGAATTGCAGAGGGAACCAGTACAGTTACGGAGAGCATTTTTGAAAACCGTTTCAAATATGTGGATGAACTGACGCGTATGGGAGCCAATATCAAGGTAGAGAGCAACATTGCCATTATCAATGGAGTGACCCGTTATACAGGTGCCAGGGTGAATGCGCCGGATCTGCGTGCGGGAGCAGCGCTGGTGATTGCCGGTCTGGTGGCAGAGGGAATTACGGTGATTGATGATATTTATTTTATCGAGCGTGGATACGAAGAATTTGATCAGAAGCTGCGCGGCATTGGGGCACAGATTGAAAAGGTATCGGATGAAAAAGAAATTCAGAAGTTTATTCTGAAAGTTTCATAAATAAAAAGAACGGGTAAAAAAGGGAGTGTGAAAAACATTGGTATGTTTTCACACTCCCTTTTCATTTGAAAAATTTATAAAACCGCTTTGATATAGAGGTCGCGGCTGGCGGTGGAAAGATCCAGACAGGATTTATCATCAAACTGGACAATCGGACGGGACAGTGCATTCTGATTTAACATGACAATGGTACATCCCCTTCCGTCACTTAAGATGACGCGGTTACTCTGGTAAGTGCTGGCAATCTGCTTTAAGAAAACCAGAATATATTTTGTATGGTATTTCTGGAAACCATCTTCTTCAAATTTACTGATCACTTCGAACGGACACAACGGAGAGCGATAGGAACGTGCCGCTGTCATGGCATCGTACACATCGGCAATTGCAACGATCATTGCAAAATTGTCAATGTAATCTTCCGTCAATCCGGTCGGATAGCCGCTTCCATCACAGCGCTCGTGATGCATCAGGGCAGCTTTTTTGATACGGGAATCCAGATCCGGCTGACGTTTTAAAATCTCGTATCCGAGTGCCGGGTGCTGTTTGATTTTTGCAAACTCCTCATCGGTCAGAGATCCCGGCTTATTTAAGATATCGGAAGGAATCAGCAGTTTTCCGATATCGTGCATCAGTCCGGCAAGCGTAAGAATGTCCAGATCGTGACGTTCAAAACGCAGCCAGCGGCCGATCATTCGTGAAATGAGTGCAACGTTGAGACTGTGCGCATAAACCGAATCGGCCACAGTACGCATGTTGTAAAGCATATCAAACATTTCAACGATGGTGTTGCGGGACTGGAACAGATCTGCGACACTGCCCAGAAGTTTTTGCGAGTCAATCGGTTTGTTATCCTTGATGGCTGCGGTATACATCTGTTTCATCAGCTCAATTGCCTGAACATACTCAATCTGGAACGTGCGGAATTCACTGGAACCGGCGACTTTCTGTGAGTGTGTTTTGCTTTCCTGGGCGTATGTTTTTGCTTCTTTTACAGGCTTTGGAGCCTCCTCCTGCGGAGCAGGTTCTTCGCCCTCAATTTCTGCATATTCCACACGGTACAGTTTCATGCGGTTGATCAGCTGACGGGTTACAGCAGAACCGGCGGGAGCCAACGGCTGTCCAAGCGGTGTGATCACAGGCTGTGCAAGGATGGCACCTTCCTGTAGTTGTTTTGTCTCAATTTTTATCATTTTTTATCTCTCCGTATGTAACGTATATACAAAAGTATAGAATTATTTCACGCAAAAGTCAATCTTTTAGGGCTTGACAGATGAAAGAAACTGGAGTATGGTAGCACTTGGATATTTCAAATTTAATATTGTAAGCTTTCTCTTATTCAGAGTGATGGAGATACATAGGATCTGTGAAGTCACGGCAACCCCTGTTTTGGAAGGTGCCAACCTGAGCGAGTTAATCGAACAATAAGGGGATTTGATTATCTTTAGATCAATCCGCTGCGAGGCGGTTTTTTTTATTTCTGTATAAAACAAGAGAGGAGAAACAAAAAGCAATGGAAAAATTATTATTCACATCAGAGTCCGTTACAGAAGGACATCCTGACAAAATGTGTGATGCGATTTCAGATGCCATTCTGGATGCATGCATGGAGCAGGACCCGATGAGCCGTGTAGCCTGTGAGGCAGCAAGCTGTACCGGTTTCGTACTTGTTACAGGAGAAATTACAACAAAGGCAACTCTTGATATTCCTGCAATTGTAAGAAAGACTGTAAACGAGATCGGATACAACGATGCAAAGACCGGTTTTGACGGACATACCTGTGCGGTTATGGTAGCTTTAGATCAGCAGTCCGCAGATATTGCCATGGGTGTTGACAAGGCACTTGAGGCAAAAGAGGGCGAGCTGACAGATGATCTGGATACCGGCGCCGGAGATCAGGGAATGATGTTTGGATATGCAACCAATGAGACACCGGAATTTATGCCATATCCGATTTCACTGGCACACAAGCTGGCATTACAGCTTACAAAGGTTCGTAAAGACGGAACACTTACCTACCTTCGTCCGGATGGAAAGACACAGGTTTCTGTAGAGTATGATGAAGCAGGAAAGCCAAAGAGACTTGAGGCAGTTGTTTTATCTACCCAGCATGATGAGGACGTTACCCAGGAACAGATCCATGAGGATATTAAGAAATATGTCTTTGATCCGATCCTTCCAAAGGAGCTGATCGATGGAGATACCAAATTCTTTATCAATCCGACCGGACGTTTCGTAATCGGCGGACCGCACGGTGATGCAGGTTTAA
>ERZ773114.1712-NODE-1712-length-22682-cov-13.270783_pt1 | contig 22682 bp, 20 predicted proteins | sample MGYA00580564_ERZ773114 | MGnify/ENA primary metagenome ERZ773114 (study PRJEB29015, sample SAMEA2737836) | human gut metagenome | biome: human gut; feature: human-associated habitat; material: faeces | place: China | collected 2012 ... | reverse complement strand
GAATACACACCGCCGGGAACGGGTGCCCTACGCTGGTGAAGAAGCTACTCTCCTCCGGCAACGTTCCACTATCGGATACCACACAGAAGGCATTCATCTGCAGGCAGTTGTAGTCATGGAAGCCCAAAGGCTCATGCTGGATCACACGCTTGTCCAGCTGGAAACCACTCTGTTCCAGACGCTTTCGGCTGCGGGGATGGCAGGAGTACAGAATCGGCATATCGTACTTTTCTGCCATTTTATTGATTGCAGTGAACAGCGAATTAAAGTTTTTCTCGGTGTCAATATTCTCCTCACGATGGGCAGAAAGCAGAATATATTTACCCTTTTCCAGTCCCAGACGGGCGTGGATATCGGATGCCTCGATCTTGGCCAGATTCTGATGCAGCACTTCAGCCATGGGCGAACCCGTCACATAGGTACGCTCTTTGGGCAAACCAGTATCAGCCAGATAGCGGCGGGCATGCTCAGAATAGGCCATGTTCACGTCGGAAATGATATCGACGATGCGGCGGTTGGTCTCTTCAGGCAGGCACTCATCTTTACAACGGTTACCGGCTTCCATGTGGAAGATGGGAATATGCAGCCGCTTTGCACCGATGACAGACAGGCAGCTGTTGGTATCGCCCAGCACCAGTACGGCGTCTGGCTGGATAGCAACCATCAGCTTATAGCTTTCGGAGATGATATTGCCCATCGTCTCACCCAGGTCTGCACCCACGGCATTCATATATACTTCCGGATCTGCCAGCTGTAAATCGTGGAAGAACACGCCGTTCAGGTTATAGTCGTAGTTCTGACCAGTATGGGCCAGAATTACATCAAAGTATTTCCGAGTCTTGTTGATGACCGCTGCCAGGCGGATGATTTCAGGGCGGGTACCAACAATGATGAGCAGTTTCAGCTTGCCATTATTCTTAAAAGAAACATTGCTATAGTCAGCCATTATTTTTCTCCTCTCACACCGGCTCAAAGAAGGTGTCCGGGTGCTTCGGGTCAAAGATCTCGTTACAGGTCATGACCGTGACCAGATTTTCCGTCTCAGACAGGTTAATGATATTGTGCGTCCAGCCGGGAATCATGTGGACAGCCTCGATCTTGTCCCCAGAAACCTCAAACTCCACCGTTTCGCCAGTATTGATGTTCCGTTCCTGGATCAGACCATGCCCAGCCACCACAATGAATAGCTCCCACTTGGAGTTATGCCAGTGCTGCCCCTTGGTAATGCCCGGGCGGCTGATGTTGATGCTCACCTGTCCGCAGTCGGCGGTATGCACCAGTTCAGTGAAGGAACCACGGCTGTCCACGTTCATCTTCAAAGCATACTTGAACTTGTCAGTCGGCAGGTAGGTCAGATACAGGGAGTACAGCTTCTTGGCAAAGGAGCCATCTGGCATCTTGGGCATCATCAGAGTCGTTGGCTGCGCCTTGAATTCCTGTAGCAGATCCACAATTTCGCCCAGTGTGACCTTATGTGTCACGGGGACGCAGCAGTAACGGCCATCCGCTTTGAGAACCGTTTCCACACCATCAAATTCGCAGTGCTGCTCCTTGCCTTCCAGCAGGTCAAACATCCCTTCTACCAAGTCATCGATGTACAGCAGCTCCAGCTCGGTGCTACGGTCGTTGACAGTGAAGGGTTCGTCATTGGCAACCGCCCAGCAGAAGGTACTGACGGCACTGTTGTACTTGGGGCGGCTGTGTCCCATTAGATTCGGAAAACGATAGACCGCCACTTTTGCACCAGTTTCTTGGGCATAATCGAAGAACAGCTCTTCACCCGCCTTCTTGCTGCGGCCATACTCGCTGTTGCCAAAGCGTCCGGCCAAAGTTGCCTGAATGGACGAAGACAGCATGATGGTGGCCTTATTGTTGTGCTTTTTCAGGCAGTTCAACAGGTCAAAGGCAAAGCCAAAGTTGCCCTTCATGAAATCTTCCGGGTTTTCCGGGCGATTCACCCCTGCCAGATTGAACACAAAGTCTGCCTTCTGGCAGTATTCGTCCAGTTCTGCCGGGGTCGAATTCAGGTCGTATTCATAGATTTCATCAATATGCAGTTCTTTGCGGGTCTTGTTTTTTCCGTCTCGGATATTTTTCAGGTTGTTCACAAGGGCGGTTCCCACCATGCCCTTGGCACCTGTCACCAGAATGTTCATTTTCTCACCTCCGGGCGTACCGCTGTGCAATCCGGAACATCTGCTCCATCTGGCACGACTGCAGAATTGCAAACCGTCACATTGCTACCGATACGAGCATACTTGCCAACTTTTGCACCAGTGCGAACGACGCTATTTGCATAAATGAGCGCATAATCTTCCACGATTGCATCACAATGGATTTCTGTACCCGCATTCAGCAACACGCCATTGCCCACGACTGCACCATTCTGAACACAGGCATTCTGCAAAATGACACACCCATTACCAAGTTTGGCGTAGGGGCTAACGTAGGCACTGGGTGCAATGATATTCGGGAAAGTATAGCCCATTGCCGCAGCTTTCTCATATACCTGCACCCGGAAGTTGTTATTACCAATGCCAACCACGAGCAAACCATAACTCTTGCGCAACTCAGGCAAATTTGCAATCTCACCAACAACAGGAGTACCACAAACCCCAGTCCCAACAGGTTGTCCATCGTCCACAAAAGCGCAGTCATACTGGAGCATTGCCTGCTCGGCCACCATGCGTCCAAAACCACCAGCACCGACGATCAACAGTTTCTTTTTCATGTGAAATTATTTCTTCATAATAGTGTTTCTAAGCATCTTTTTTATCTTATCGAGAAATGGAATTCTATTAAGTCGAAAAGTTTTCCAAACTTTTTCATCGACTGGAATCTTTCCGATTTTTATGTATTTATCATATATTTTCAGCATTCCTTGTTCTTTTTCTGCCGGAAGATGTAGAATTGTGATTCGATTATATTCATAACAAGTTGAAATCAGCCTGAATCCTGCACCAGTCCAAAAACGATAAATATACGCTCCTGCATTCTTAATGCTTTCCCTCATCTCATTCGCTGCAAGAGATAAAATAAACTCATCACCTTTCGTTGTTATAAAATTTTTCTGGAGCATTTCATAATAGACCTGCTCGCATGTGTCAACAAAAGCTTTTGCATTCTCTGCAGATGCTGCAAAAAATTCTCCGCCATAATGTGTAATCAGTTTCCTTTGTCCGCAGTAACTCTCAATCTCATCACACAGCAGAACATAATCCCGTGTGTTCAGGCCATGATTGATATCATATAGCATGATATTCTGCCTGCATTCTGTCCAAATAGCATCAAAACTTCCCTGAATGTAGACATCGGTGTCCATGTAGCAAATTGACTCATACTTCATACAAGAGAGCTTTTTTAGGACGCAAAGCTTATAAAATGCAAGCGCCCATGTATAACTACCTTGAAATCTAAACTGGTCAAATGGGATTTCCATCACTTTAATCTCCCATTTATCAAAAATAGACAGAAATTCTTCAGGAATATTCCATCTGCCAAAGTTTGTAACTAGCGCAACATCCGAATCCGGATTGTAATATTTAGCCGAAATCAATGCCACACAAGCATTCTTTAAATATATTTCGATTTTGCCTTTTCCCTTTATAGAGACATTGACCCCTGAATTCATATTTTCTTCATAGGCAAACGGAATGCAAATCAAATTCATGCCAGTTGTTCCTCTTTACAGACTAATTTTACTTATCTTCTTTCAATGCATTCTGCACATACTCAGTGGTCATAATTTTCTTAACGGTACCTTCCACATCCAGCCGGGTGGTGTTGTCGCTGGTGTAAGACTCATCGGCCATGGTGTGGACCTCGCCCTTGACCACGAACTTATCGTAGTTCAGGTCACGATTGTCAGCGGCGACACGGAAGTAGTGCCCCATGTCCTCACTGCGCAGACGCTCCTCGCGGGTCATCAGGGTCTCGAACAGCTTCTCACCATGACGGGTACCAATGATGTTCGTGCCAGTGTCACCAAACAGCTGCTGAACAGCCTTTGCCAGATCACCAATAGTGGAAGCATCAGACTTTTGGATGAACAGGTCACCGGGATTTCCGTGCTGGAAGGCGAACATGACCAGATCTACAGCCTCGTCCAGATTCATCAGGAAACGGGTCATATTCGGATCCGTAATGGTGATGGGATTGCCCGCCTTGATCTGGTCGATAAACAGTGGGATGACACTGCCGCGAGAGCACATAACGTTACCATAACGAGTGCAGCAGATGGTCGTACCGCCACGCTCAGCCGCCACACGGGCATTTGCAAAGATAACATGCTCCATCATAGCCTTGGAGATACCCATGGCATTGATAGGATAAGCCGCCTTATCCGTAGACAGACAGACAACACGCTTGACACCGGCATCGATAGCAGCATGCAGAACATTGTCTGTGCCGATGATATTGGTCTGAACAGCCTGCATCGGAAAAAACTCACAGGACGGAACCTGCTTCAAAGCAGCAGCATGGAAGATGTAGTCAACACCGGGCATAGCGTCCTTGATGGACTGCGGGTTGCGGACATCACCGATGTAGAACTTGACCTTCTTGGCTGCTTCCGGGTGTTTTGCCTGAAGCTCATGGCGCATATCGTCCTGCTTCTTCTCATCGCGGGAGAAGATGCGGATTTCCTTGAGATCAGAATCCAGAAAGTGCTTCAGCACGGTGGAGCCGAAAGAACCGGTACCACCAGTGATCATAAGGGTTGCGTTATTAAATGCAGACATTTTTATTTCCTCCTATGTGCAGTCAAAACACATCTTTCAAGCAAATTGCATCAAGCATAAGTTTCACATTTGGTCGCATTTTGCGAATAAACAGTGGAAAAATCATGATTGTTGAAATTTGTGTTACTACTGATGCGAACGCAGCACCAGAAGCTCCAAACAATGGAATCAGAAAATAGTTCATTACAACATTTGTTATTGCCGACCCGATATATAGATATTTCAGATATTTTTGACAGTCATAACTTATAACCCAAACATTTCTCGCATCTCCCAAATAAGAAAATGCAATGTACCATGTAACAATTCTCATAGGGGTAATTGCTGGCAGATACGCTTCTCCATACAATATCAAAATGATGTATTTTGCAAACATTGTATACAATATTGAAACTCCAGCAGAAGTATAAAACACAATCGCATATAATTGCCTGCACTTTCGTTCAAAAAGCTTTATATCCGATTCAAATGCCTCCAATATCACCGGATACATTGAGTCATTGATTGCTGCCAGAATAAAACACCATAGACCACATACAGTAACCGCTGTTGAATAAAATCCAACTTCTGTCTCATCCATCATTTGCTTTAGCATCAGTTTGTCGGTACTTCCATAAATCGATACCATCAGTGAAACCAAAATAAAATGATGGCTACTATTCAACAATTCTTTTACTTTTCTCCACGAAAACGAAAGAGATGGTCCTCCATGCCTTCTATAATTGTAATAAAGGCATACTGCAACCACTAGATATTCGATTGAAGACGCTGCTGCAAACCACACCACATTCTTTTGAAACACAAGCAATGAGATTTTATAACCCATCATCACCGTGTATCCAATTGCGGATGCTATCGCAGCATATTTTGATTCAAGTTTTGCTTGGAACCAGTAGTTCAAGGTATCAAAAACCTGTGGAATTGCTCCCAACCCCAGCAACAATACTACTAAATGTGTTGTCCTTTCTCCTCGATCCAGAAAAAGTGTTGCAACCATAATAAGAACAACTGAACAGATACTTGATATCATCCGAACGCCAATAGCTGATCCTGTCGTTTTTCCCTCTTCATTTGGATGATCAATGAAATTTTTAACAATTACCGAATTGATTCCAAGTACACAAAATGTCGAAAAAAAAGATGTGAACGATGATGCATAATTAATCAAGCCATAATTTGATGGTCCAAGATAGCGTGCAGTAAGCATGCTGACAACAAAGGACAGACTCATCTGGTAAATCCGACCAATAATCATCCAGCTAGCATTTCTCGTCACTTTATTTTTAAAAATATTTTTTATTTTTTTCATTAATTTTATCTCTAAGCAATCATTTCACGATGTAATGTGCAAACTTATACACATAGAAAAGATGATGTGACAAAATAAACATCCATTGATTGCACTCCTTACTCGATGGAATATAATCTTCTTTATTATCAAGAATATATTCCAAGAGTTTTTTTTCTACATCTCGGTATTCGTCTCTTGTACGAACAGCCAAAATCCTAAGCACATTCATTCTTGCCTTCAGCAGCATATTCTTAGCAAGGTCATGCATTTGGGGAAATTGTTCTTCAATTTTCTTGTACTTCAAATCAGACACTTTCAAAATATCAAAATATTTTTCAGAAAAAACCGTCCTAGATGAACTTTCCGAATTCGCCCGATAAAAATAAATCACATCGTTTGTCAAAACAAAAACATTTTGTTTACAGAGAAGTTGAAATACAAAATAACTATCTTCATTTATTCTTATATCTGGAGTAAACCGAGTTTTTCCAATAAATTCTCTCCGAATCAATTTTGCACATGCGGAATACGTAAACAAGTGATCTTTTAGAGAATTTTCAAGAGCTTCTGCACCAGTCCAAATTATTCTGTCTTGAAAAAGTTCCTGATTCTCACAACTTCTTCCAGCAACAACATCCGCATTCGTCTCTTCTGCAATGTTTACCGTCTTTGCCAAGCAGTCTTCAATAAGCTCATCATCCGCATCGAGAAATACAACATAATTTCCAGTTGCTTCATCAATTCCTTGATTTCGAGCCAATGAAACCCCCAAATTTTTCTGATGAAAAACTGTTATCCGTTCATCAGCAAATCCATATTCTTCCGCTATTCGCCCTGATTTATCTGTGCTCCCATCATCAATCAAAATCAATTCCCAGTTTGTATATGTTTGTCTCAGCACAGACTGAATACAACTATCCAAATATTTTTCCGCATTATAAATCGGCACAATAATGCTTACAAGCGAATCATTTACTGAACCAATCATTTTCCATCACCTTCGCTTCGCTGCAGATTCCATTTTCATATGGACTTTTAGTTTTCTTGGCAAATATTATATTTTCGCACAAATCAATCAGTCTTTCTGCCGCCACATCTGCATTCCACAAATCTGCTATTGTATGGTAAGCATTCAATCCAAGCTTCATGCGATACTCGGCATCATCCATCAATCTACAAACCTGTTGTTCAAGCTGCTTTTGGTTTCCGTTTTCATAGATCAGACCATTCTCTTCGTCCTTGATCAAAAACGGAACCGATCCAATCGCATGGCTTGCCACAACTGCGCAGCCGCTGTTCATAGATTCATTCAGAACCGCGCCCCAGCCTTCATTGAAATCACTGGTGAAGAGGTAAATATCGGCTTTTTCCATATAGGAACGAACTTCACTCGCCTTCATAGCGCCAGGCATTTCCACGCAGTCTTCCAGGCTCTTATCTCTAATCATGTTATGGAGCTGTTCTTCCATTTCACCCGTACCAATAAGGGTCATTTTGAAAGAATAACCTTTTTCCTTGAGAGACTCCGCCAGCCGAATGGAAGCATCCGGGTGTTTCCATCCGATCAATCTTCCCGCCCACAGGATGGAAACGCACGGGCGCTTCAGACCATCTGATGCAGCCGACAGTTTTCCTTTCATCAGCTCATCCGGATCATATTTTTTTGCCTCCGGAAAATATCCCCATTTGTAGCATTTTCCACGATAACAGCCAAAACGAGCATAATCGCCTGCAGTATAGGCACTTGCTGCCAGCATATAAAGCGGTTTGGACTGGAATCGTCCGTGATGAAGCCACATCCCGCAAATGATATGCGCAAGGTTGTTCCAATGGATGCCCTTCTTCAATGGGCGCTCACTGTATTTGAAAGTCAGTTTATTCCTTTTCAGACGTGGGATAATATAGGAATCCGGCGCACTTCCAATGATCACAACATCGCTTTCAATAGCCAGTTGTTCAGCTTTTTTCTGCAGCTCATTGCTTTCATTTGCTTTTATCTCAAATGGGTATGTATCTTTATCCAGACTCCAGCCTAATTTGATGCGTTCCTCCGTCATCGGCTCAGTGGCAACAAATTTGAAATCCTCGCCCAAACGATTCACCATTGCCTTACAGAATGGAAGCTGATGCGGGCCAAGGAAATTTGATATAAATGTAATTTTCACTGTCTTATCCCTTTCTTCTGCTTTCATTTCCAGAACGGAACATACGGACTGACTCCCAGATATCCCCAGCCTGTATTCTTGTAGAAGTACAGCAGGCAGAACGCCACACATCCAACGTAAAGCATAAGTTTCAATTCTCTCGATCGGGTTGTTTTTTCAATCATTTCAGGAATCAAAAGGCATTCAAAGAAAGCAAAGTAATACCCCACCCGGCCAATATTCATATGATAAAGGCCCAAGCATTGGATTGCCGCAGCTAGATACATACAATTTATATACAGGTTCCACGGGGCATCACATCGAATAAGAAGGGAGCTCATAAACCAGATCAGAGCATACAATAAGAAACAGGCGTATGCTCCTGTAAACTGGATCGTATTATAGCTGCCAAACAGTGTCGCAGCGACTTGTATAATGGCCGGTGCCATGAAAATCTCAACTATAAATGCTCCAAGCATCAAAAAATGAACGATATGATTTTTGACTTTGATTTTTGAAAGCGGCCATACAACTATCCCAATCAGCGCAGACTTATGGAACATTGCTGCCAAAAGAATCAATGCTGTAAATTTGAGCCACTGCTCATCCTCCGCTTGGAGTACAGCCAGCAAAAACAGACCTATTGCAATCATCTGCCGGATTCCTGAGAAGGAAAACGTAAACAAGCCGAATGTAAAATAGATCAAGATGCTCAAGCACGGATTTTTTGCTCTTTTGTAAAAGAAGTAGAAAACTGGGGCCTGACATAGCACAGACATGATAGCAATAAACCCCTGCCTTGGCACATGAAATACAGCCAGTGTATGAATCAGGATACGAAAAATCAGCTCAAAGTTAAAAACGGGATCGAGCCATCCGCCCCGGGCACTGGCTGTATATCCCCGAAGATACTGTACCATATCTCCACCGACATATTCCGCACGGAGACTCTGCAGTAACACGGTTGACAAAAAAGCCAGACAGACAAAAGTCTTCTTTTTATCTTTCAGTCGGACGTGTTTTATCCCGCCATAAAGGATTCCTGTCCATAAAATCAATCCATAATAAGGAATCATATTTTAATCCGTACTCTGCTCCAAAATCTTTTTGTATATTTTCTCATAATTTTCCACCATTACTTTTTGAGAAAATATTTTTTGACCAGCTTCACAACAAATTTTCTTTTCTTCAGGATGATCAGATACATTTTTCACAGTGTCAGTAAGCTGTTCCATATCACCGTGTGGAATAAAATGCACGTATTTTTCTGGGAAGCTTCCTTCGCCTTCATCTCCATGAAAATAGAAACTGACAATTTCTGTACCACAGCAAAGTGACTCCAGACATGTGGTCGGAAGGCATTCACGATAGCTTGTCAATACCATCACATCAGCTGCAGAATAGAACGCCGCAAGCTCCTCCTGTCCATTTGCACGACCATAGTAGATACCACAAAAGTCTTTTGGGGGAGGGTTATTCAATCCGTCCACAACTACAACCACGTACTTTTCGGAATCCAACCGTTGGGACAATTCCGTGATAAACTTTCCGCCTTTTACAGGGTCGGTATAGCTTGCCGTTACATGAAGGATCATCTTGCGGTCGCCAACATTTAGTTTCTCTCGAAGAACCAGCGCTTCTTTTTCTCGATAATGAAATATATCTGTGTCAATTCCATTTAATACGGTGCGGATTGGATACTGCTTCAGTACCGGCGACTGTGTCGCTCGCTCTCCCACCCAATTCGAAACCGGACAAAGGATCAGATCATCAAACCCTTCAAATGCTTCTTTCATCTTCTTCCAGTTCCACGCAGCTGCTCCTTTTCTGGTGGAATTGATTGCTTCTTTTTGATTTGGGCAATTATGACAACCAGTCTTCCATTCATTGCATTCAAATGCATGTCCGCAATTTCCGGTATACATAAACTCAGCATGAAGCGTTAAAACGGTTGGAATATGATTCTTTTTCAGATAATTTAAAAGTCGATAGATATCCACAAAGTAACCATTGATGCACTGCAGATGCACCACATCCGGTTTTTCCCGCTCCAATCGGTGCAGCAGTGTCAGTGTTCCAAATGGTGTCACAGCATACGGATGACCTGTCAGCCGGGACAGAACATTCCATGCCTTCGCCTCGAACTCTGTACAGGTTTTATAAACCCCTGCTTCCTGTACTTTCTGACGACGTCCATATAAAACAACACTGTCAAATCCATTTTTCTGCATGTTTTTATGGATATCTCTCGTAATTTTTCCAGTGCTTCCATAGTCGTATACGCAATTAATTTGTAGAATTTTCATTTTGTGACTTATCCACTACTTCTTGCAGCCATTTGCGAACCTTTCGAGGGTTTACATCTGCGTTATGATTTTTCAACGCCAATGCTCTGGCATTTCTTACAATCTGCTCCCGTAATTCCTTATTTGTCAGAATCTCCTCGAGACCTTTTTCCAGATCTTCCGGCCTTGAAATCACATATGCGGCATTATTTTCTTTCAGATAATCGATTGATGCGATTCCCTCTGGACCATAAGCGATCAGGCACGGGCCATACATTAGTGACTCGGCGATTTTTGTAGAGACTGAGAAGCGAACCAACTCCATCATTTCCTGCTCAAAAGATTCTGTATGAATAACAGCCATACTGTTAGCCATAACTTCCAATACACTTTCTGCCGAAATTTCTCCACAAAAATTAATTCCTGGTGCTTTTTTTAGCGGTTCAATACAGTCAAATTCTCTTGTTCCAGAGTATACATCAATAACATTTGGGACATTTTCATCTCGCAGCTCTGAAAGCGCTTTTCCTATATCAATTAACGTCTTGTACCGGCCACACTTCAAATTTCCTATATATGAAACATGCCTTGCAGTTTGAGCTAATTGCACATTTTTCCTTTCTGCAACAGTATGTAATGTCAAACATTTTTTTTCAAAAAGCTTGCCATACGCATCATTCATCTCATCACAAATTGTAAAAATCATATCGCAATCTTTCGCTGTCTTGTTGACGACTCTCATAAAGTTTTTTTGCCTTATTCCCCCAAGAATCTCTTTTTTATTGCGATTATTTATAAAGAAATCATCCATGCAAACCATAATAAGTGGCTTATTCAAATATCTCGCAATTTCATCAGCGATTCTATATATAAATGCCCCATCCCCAGGAGCAAAAAATATAACATCCGCCCCAGTCCGATCAAGCCATTTTAGAAGTTCTCTGTTCTTCCACGAACTCAGTTTCCAGATCGTATCTCGTACAAAGAGCATCCACGCTTTATGCGCTGCTCCTAATTTATAAATTTCATCCTTTTCCGCTACTTCTTCGGCATCTTTCTTTTTAAATACCTCAGATTCCTTAGTAAATGATTTTCCTTGTATTTTATGATTCAGGATTGATTTCATTGCATCAGAATCTGAAAAGCAATAATATTTTTCACAAACATCTGTATTTTCAGGTACACCTTCGTGCAAATATAGCTGAGATATATCGTCTGGAGAAAAATCTCTAAAGTACCCCATCAAGGTCTTTCCCATATTATTTGTTTTGCTTAAAACCGGTTGACTTATAATTAATACCTTCATTTGATTTCCTCAGCCATATTCGACGCAGTGCTCACAAATAGTACTTCATCACGCCATTTACTGCGTATCTCACAAAAGCCCACGCACTGGTGGCCAGATTCAAATTCAACGCCTTGCGGTATGTATTCCATCGTTCTTTTGCCGCATTTCCCTTTTTATTTGACCTAGATCCTGTGACCTGCCGATAGTTCATCAGCACTTTCTCAAACACAAACTTCCTTAACTAATTTGGAGCCAATGCTGATCCACTGCGAATCACACAACTTTTGATGTACTGACCATTCCCAATGAATCCACTGCCCCTCATAAAACGGAACAACCTCATCTGCGTTTCGGCATACTTCCAGCCTGCCCGACGCTTGTACATCTCTGAACCGGCTCGCATATGCAACAACGGCTCCTGAATGTTATAGCCTTGATATCCAGCCATCAGCATCCGCAGCCAAAGATAATAGTCCTCCAGCAAATAGAAATCCTGATACGAACCGACTGCTTTAACCACTGACTTCCGGTACATTACGCAGGGATGATTGAACGGATTACGCTTCTTTGCAAACTCTACGATTTCCACATTCGTCTCCGGCGGCACTCGCTTTGCGTCAACAGTATTGGGGTCAGTTGTAAACTCCTCTACGATGCCGGAGCATATGCCCACTTCCGGATGCTCGTCAAACACGGAAAGCTGTTTCTCACAGCGATCCGGATACGCAATATCATCGCTATCCATCCGAGCAATCAGCTCGTTTTTACAGTACTTGATGCCTTCATTGAGTGCATTTCCAAGTCCACCGTTCTTTGCGAGACGAACAACATTCAGTACCGTACCCATCTCCTGTTGCTTTGCAAAAATCACTCCATCCAATGCATCATTCAATGGACCATCGCACACCAGCACAAAATCATCCGTCAGGAGTGCCTGTGCTTGAATGCTCTCAATTGCTTGCTTCAAATACTCTGGCTTCTCTTTGTGATAAACTGACATCAATACAGAATACTTGGAAGCCATCATGCAGCCTCCAGTTGTTCTTCATGCAGTTGCTCAGGGACGATCAGAATATCAAACGAAGCAATGTAAATCACCTCATTCCATACCCCCCCCCCTCCCGGATATTTTTAGGTTCGTGTACTTAATCACATTTTTTATCATGTACCAGCCCTCATAATAAGCGGCCTCTATCGGATTCAATCCGATATACCGATATGTATTCCAATTCATCTTTGCAGCCTTGAACTTGTTGCCCGACTTCGATGATTTTGCAATTCTATAAATGAGCAGCGGCTCATCTACACCATAGGCCTTTCGTCCATCTTTCAGGATATTGAGCCACAGCGCAAAGTCTTCATGCATTCCATCGCCTACCGCATAGTACTTTGCATATAGCTCCTTACGGACAAGCGCAGAAGAATTAGATAAGACATTCTGTTTCAACAGCTGCCGGTAGGTAACTTCTGCAGGAGCAGCTAGATACCAGTCGATTGGTTTTCCATCCGCATCCATGAAAGCCGATCCGGTAAACAGCAGGTCTGCATTTGTTTTCTTTTGAAGATTGATCTGCTTTTCCAGTTTCTCCGGTGCCCACGCATCATCGCTGTCAAGAATAGCGACCCACTCACCGCTAGCTTCTTCCAGCCCATGTTTCCGGGTGTAAGAAACGCCGCTGTTCTTCTCATTCGAAATCAACCGAACCCGATCATCTTTTTTCACGATTGCTTCAGCCAACATTGCGGTTTTATCTGTCGAACAGTCGTTCACAACCAGAAGTTCGAAATCAGGGTACGTCTGGCTCAAGACTGAGTTGATCGCTTGTTCAATCGTTTTTTCAGCATTGTACGCTGCCATAATGATACTGATCAGACCAAAATCATTCTGCATCACTTCGTCTCCTGTTCCATCGCCGTGGTCGCACCTTCTGCCACACCTTCCGTGCTCTCCGGCATAAACAAGATCTTGACGGTTGCCAGCATGATCTTCAGATCCTCGATCAAGCTGGGATGGGCGATGTACATCAGATCCATCTGCAGTTTATCGTAAGGAGTCGTATTGTACTTGCCGTACACCTGCGCGTAACCGGTCAAGCCAGCCTTTGCCTGAAGCCGCAGTGCAAACTCCGGCATCTCCTCGCAGTACTGGGCGGCGATTTCAGGCCGCTCCGGGCGGGGGCCGACGATGGACAAGTCACCCTTTAGGATATTCAGAAGCTGGGGAAGTTCATCCAAACGGCAGGCACGAATAATATGGCCGACCTTCGTGATACGGTCGTCCTTATCGCCGGTGGAAAGGCGGGCCACGCCGTCTTTTTCTGCATCCACCCGCATGGAACGGAACTTGAGGATCTCGAACTGCTTGCCGTCTTCGGTCAGGCGCACCTGCTTGTAAAATGCAGGACCACCATCAGATTTGACTGCAATAGCCGTAATCAGAAACACCGGACTCAGGATAACCAGTGCCACCAGCGAGATCACAATATCCATGGCACGCTTGACAAACAAGAACTCCGGGCTTGCCATGTAACGGCCCACACGCAGCATGGGCAGATGGAACATATGCATCGGCTGGGCACCGCTCATAATCACATCGCCCACACGAGGGATCACGAACACATTGATACCCTGTCCCACACAGTATTTCAGGATGATATTGCGTTCATGGCTGTGGACACCGCTGATGAACACGCTCTGCATTCCATCCAGCAGGCTCAGGTCGTTCAGGCATTCCTCAACGTTCAATGTCATCTTGACATCGTATTTTTTCGAGAGGCCATATTCATTGATGAGCTTTTCCAGTCCATGCCGGACATCGTAGACCACTGCGGTGGGCTGAGGCGGAAAAGTCCGGAAATACCAGGTATGGGCGCATCTTGCCCACAGGGTTGCCATCATGACCTGTCCGGCAATCGCTGCGATGCCCGGCAGAAGATTGCAGAGCCGCCGGGCCATCAGGCAGATGACAATGTACAGGATGCCATCGGTTGCCATGGCTGCCAGTACCTGTCCGTAGATCAGCTCTGAGATGCGCTGCAAAGACATCCAGAACGCATCGTAGACTTTACCTAATAGAAAGAACAACACCGCAAACAGACCGATCATGGCCCAGTTGCCCTTCCAACCAAACTTTGCATAGACCTGATACGAATAATACAGCTCCCAACAAAGTGCAAACGGAATTGTGATCATTACCAAATCGATGATTTTTACGATCTTCAACATCACATCATGCTGAAATTTTGACATAATACCCCAATAACTCCTTCAATTGTTTTCTTTGGTTCTCACTCAGCCATCCTGGTGCTGCCATGAGTCGAGCTTTTTCCACTGCATTTCAACAGCATCTAATAAAGCCATATACTCCTCCTGCCGCAATCAAGGAGTATCCTCCATTTGAATCATGGAAGATACCTCTTATTCCTCACCTTGTACCAATTCTCGCCTTATTTTATCATGAATTTACCAGCACTTCAATAGAAATACCTTGTATCATTCCAAATTGACGGAGAAAAAAACAACATTCTAATGCGATTTCATCCGATTTTAGACAAGAAATGCAATTTATGGAAATTACGGAAGCGTTTCTTTGCTCACAAGGAGTCAAACAAGGGTCAAGTAAAGGGAGGCATTCAGATGGCAAAACGAGGAGAAAACATCCATAAGCGAAAAGACGGCCGCTGGGAGGGGCGTTATATCAAAGGGCGCACCGCCGAAGGAAAGCCCGTATGGGGGTACCTGTATGGGTATGCGTACAGCGAAGTCCGGGAAGAACTGATCAAGCAGAAAGCTCTGTCCGGATTCTATCAGCTCTCCGGGAAGTCGATGCATTTTTCAGAACTGGCAGCGCTTTGGCTTACGGCTCTCAGGCAGAGTGTCAAAGAATCCACCTATGCCCACTACCGGTACACTCTGCACAAATATTTTCTTCCTGTTTTAGGCAGTCTGCCGGTCTCAAGTGTGACGGATTCTTTGCTGGAACGTCTTTTTCTTCAAATTCTGTCGCCCTCAGACCGGAGCCACAAGCCACTTGGCGCATCCTCGGCACAGGAATGTCTTGGGATGCTGCGGCGAATCTGCAAGTATGCTGCACATCTGCACCTCATGCCGCCCATCGAGATATGCGTCAAACTGCCACACACACAGAAACCAGAACCACAACCCTTGACCCGGACAGAACAGGATTCTCTCCGGGAATTTCTTTTATCAGAACCAACCACCCGTAAAATCGGGATGCTTCTGCAAATGGAACTTGGATTGCGAATCGGGGAGGTCTGCGGCCTGCAGTGGGGGGATTTTGATTTTGATGAAGGCACAGTAATAATCCGGCGCACTGTCTGTCGAATCTGTTGTGGGAATGGTCATACAAAAGTTGTGATCCAGACCCCCAAAACACAGCATTCTAACCGTGAACTTCCGCTTCCGAAGCCGTTGCTGAGAACTCTACGCAAGTTGCACAGAAAATACAGCGATACCACATGGTTTCTCTCCGGGAACGAGGAACGGCCTGTAGAACCACGCTGTTACCGCAAGAGCATCCAATGTTACCTGAATCAGGCTAGGATCCGAAAAATTCACCCACATGTTCTGCGTCATACGTTCGCTACGACCTGCCTGCAGGCTGGATGTGATATCAAGACCTTGAGCGAGCTGTTAGGCCATTCCAATGCAACAATCACGCTACAGCGATATGTCCACTCTGATCTGAACCGTAAGAGACAGGAGCTGGAGCGTATTACACGCTGGCTTCATAAAGGGTCATACAGGAGTCGCCCGCTAAAGCAAACCGCATAGTTGCAGGAAAAATCAGGCCATTCTCTCAACGATTCAAATGGAGGATCCCACTTTTAGTATGACCTGTTTTGTTTTCCAGATGCATATTTTATCCCGGACTGGGGAGAACAAATAACTCTTCCCTTCAGCCAGAATGACCTCCGGCTCCAGATTTTTAACTACCCCCACCCCACTTCTGACTACCTCTGACTTCCGCCAAACAAAAAGCCAGCATATCATACGCAAATCGTACAATACACTGGCCATTCCGGTTATTCTCTTATCCGGCTTTCTGCGTGAGCCACTTTTCCACTGTCTCCATGCTGAAGTCAATCGCTCTTGCAATCTGCTCTATCGTCAGACCCTGCTCATAGAGGTTCTTCGCCGTCATCTGAGCCTGTTCTTCCCGACCCTCTGCATGACCTTCTGCGCGGCCCTCTGCATAGCTTTCATCTCTCAGGTCTTCCATCACTTTACACATTTCGCTCACTCCCTTCGGATTTTCCTTCAGATACCGGGTCTTTTCGGCAAGGATCTCAAAATTCACATCATCGGCGCTGGTACAGTTGAAGTCGTGCATCAGCTTGCCAATGTCAGAGTCATCCCGATATTCACCGTTTACATACAGGACTAAGCCGGAATGTCCTACTCCATCCGCAGATGCCGCCACACCGCAGGACGACATTACATGATATTTAAAATAAGATGTTCAGATACTTTTCTGCTTCTGTGCGGATAATCTGCAAATCATCTTCATATCCCATGACTTTGCAAATGTAAAAAGCTTCACGATATCGTTCGACACTCTCCTCCTTTTTCCCAAGAAAGAAGTCACATTCAGCTTCGATTTCCAAACACGAGTGAAGCACCTGATAATGTCCATATTTTATACATGCTTCTTTTCCGTATCTTGCCACCTTTGCGCCTTCCTCATACTTTTGCGACAAATCCAACGATCTGGCAAAATTATACAAAACCAAGGGAAGCATCCTGTTTGAAGTAACCGTTTCCGGAAGATGCCTTCTTATATATTGAAGCAGTCGATAGAAAATATCGGCTGCTTTTTCATTGTCACCGCTCAAAGAATACGCATTTCCAATTTGATTGACCAGTTTCATTTCATCCAATGTAAAGAGAAAGTCTTCAATTTTGTCCAGTTGAAAATCCGGTATGGTCATCCGAATGGCTTGCAACAACATTTGAATCCGCTCGTCATTTGAATATCTTTTATCCAATCCTCCCAAAAGGACTTTCGATCGAAGAATAAACTGTTGTGTGATTTGATCATCCGGCTTTGCAATTTTCTCAAGCCGACTTATTTTGTCAAAGCCCTCCTCAACGCACTTTAGCGCATTACAGGAAACAATTTCCTTCTTGAGTGCTTCTATTTCCAGTTCTTCCGGTGTTACCAACGCATAATATCGGTCATCCGGCAGACCAAGGCGCTGCAGAATCGCATTGATTCGATTTCGGCTGGGGGTCTGTTTTCCGTTTTCAAATCTGGACAATGTAACGGATTCACAAATGCCTGCACAGACCTGCTCCTGTGTCAACCCGAGATCCAAACGCCGCTGGCGGATATACTCCCCCAATTTGTAATTCTGCATTTAGCAGCTCCCTCCAAACTTTAGTATTGCCATAATTGTAATATACTAGATTTTGTACATGTGTGCAAGCGTCTCTTGTGCAAACCTGTCGTCCCATGTAATTTTTTATTACACCAGACGATATGGTCAATCGAAACCTTTTGTGATAAGATACAGGCACATGAAATACATTCTAAGCTCTTTGACATACGCATGGAGGAAACAATGATACACTATCTGAAAAAGCAATGGAGGCTCAGTACCCTCACCTGCTTGTTTGCCATCACCGCCTATGGTGCTCAGGCTCTGATTCAGCTTGCCTTGATGAAGGTTTTTGATGCCGTGGTATTGCTGGATCTGCGGAGTACTATCTTTTGGACGGCAGTTGATCTGACCTGCTGGGGAGGCTATTTTCTTTTTACTGCTTTACAGGAGCATTGTCAGGCCAAAACAATTCGCGCTTTGAACAATACGGTGCGAGATGGGCTGTATCACTCCTTCCTGCGCAAGAGCCATACCGATTTTCATCAGTCCGACACCGGAGAATATCTCGCCCGGCTGACCAATGATATAAAGCAATTAGAACAGCTTGCGTGGATTCCCTTCTTCGGCTGTGTAGGCAGAATTGCGCAGATCGTGTTCAGCATTTTGGGACTTGCCTTTTTGCATTGGTCGCTGGTTGTTTTTTCCGTGATCACAGCAGTTGTCCTTTGGCTCTCCCCAAAACTGTTCCAGAAGAAGTTGGAACTACTGGGGCAAAGCTGCGGTGTGCAGCAGACTGCCGCCATCAACCATTTGAAGGACCTTCTGACAGGCTTTGACGTACTCCAGTTTTTTGGCAGAGGAAATCTCTTTCTCCAGCAGGGAAATAGGATCAGCGATGACATTGAAAAGCCCAGTTGCCAGCTGAGCTATGGTAAATCTCGCATGGAGGCGTTGATTGGCTTTATCAACGTCGCACTTCAGCTCGGCTCGCTTGTGCTGATTGCTGCGCTGACCAGCATGGGACTTGTCACCACAGGCACACTTGCCGGTGGTGTCAATCTGATCGGAGGCGTGGCAAACGGCTTTAACAGTTTGGCCGGTTTGCGTCTCTCCCTCTCAGCCAGCAAGCCTTACTTTGGCAAGCTGCCAACGGTCGATACTGATTCCAAATCGGAAGAGATTGCTCCTATGTCACCGCTGAAAGACTCCATTACGGTAGATAGAGTTTCTTTCTGCTATGATGAGAAAAAGCCCATCCTGAGAGATGCCTCCTTCCGCTTTGAAAAGGGCAAAAAGTATGCCCTGACAGGCCCCTCCGGCTGTGGAAAATCCACTCTGCTCAAGCTGCTTTTGGGCTGGCTGCCGGACTACAGCGGTACGATTTCGTTTGACGATGTGGACATTCACACCATTACACCCGCTCAGCTCCAGCAACAGATGAGTTACATTGAGCAGAATGTGTTCCTGTTCAATACTACGATTCGGGAGAACATCACACTGGGTGAAGATTTCTCGGAAGAGCAGCTGCATGCGGCCATTCAGGGCAGTGCCCTTGCCGCAGATTTGGCCGCCATGCCCGATGGCCTTGACACTGTTGTAGGTGAGGATGGCAGTAATCTTTCCGGCGGTCAGAAGCAGCGTGTCGCCATTGCCCGTGCCCTGATTCACAATCGCTCCATCCTGCTGGTGGACGAGGGCACCAGTGCGCTGGATCAGAAAAACGCCGACCTTGTGGAAAAGAGCCTGCTTACCAATCCCGACCTGACACTGATCCTCATCAGCCACCACCTGTCGGCAGCGCGCCGTGCGCAGTTCGACCGTGTGTATGAGCTGGCACCTGTAACGCAATGATCGCCCTGTAATTTCCCCTCAAATCATAAATACGCCCTGCATGCCGACCTGTGCCGGTGTGTGGGGCCTTTTGCAGTGAAACCGAAACGCTCCACAAGGCTGCTCATATCCTGACCACCAAGGACAAGCCTGCCGATTGCACGGACGACCCCTTCCAGTGCATCCGCTGCGGCCGCATCTGCACTCTGGATGGCCGATGCATAGTAGTTCAGCGTGGTTGAGGTCTGTGCGTGTCCAAGCCGCCCGGAGACCGTTGTGATCGGTACATGTGCCGCAATCAGGATGCTGGCATTCGAATGTCGGAGGCTGTGGAAATTCACGTCCGGAAGATTGTGTGCTTCCAGAAACTTCGGGAACCAGAACGAGATGATATCCGGGTCCATCGGCTCTCCATTCCACTTCGTGAATAGCATATCGTTATCCACCACTTTGCCATTTTCCAGTGTGACCTTGCGCACCCACGCTGAGCCGATCCGGAACCTCTCTGCTTTCTGGTATCGCCGGTACTCCTGCAGCAGTTCCACGCAATCCGCTCCAATGCGCAGGCATCTCTTGCCTCGTCTGGTTTTCGGTGTGTTGAACACAAGGCCTATCCCGGGGATGGACTGGACTGTCCGCTTGATGGAGAACGTTCCCTTTTCAAAGTCAATGTCCGACCAGCGCAGGGCGCAGATCTCACCCCGCCGGGCACCAAGCAGCAAGGCCAGCTGAGTGATCACACTGTACTGCGGCGGTGCATCCGAGAGAGCATCCAGCAGCGTTGGAATCTCTTCCTCCGTCAGTACCCGAATGTCGATTTCCTCGGCTTTGGGATGTTCTGCACGGGAGCACGGATTTTCGTTGATCAACCCCCACTGAACCCCTTTCTTAAAGATGCCGGAAAGCATGGCCTGGTATCGGATGACGCTGTTGTTGTTCAGCATCCCGTCCTTTTTGGTATGCTCTACAAACGCCTTTGAGAAGGCCAGCCCCACTGCAGCGGACACCTTTTCCGCCGTCTTTCGGCTCACACTCTTACCCGCATAGACCATCCGCATGGTGTCCTGACCGATCCCGGCCTTTTTCGCCAGTTCACCCCGAGTTCCACGCGGGAGCAGGTTCAGAAGGGCTTTCGTGGCAGTGTAGGTACTGTCCCGGCGGACTCCCCTCTCCTCCAGATTGTTGTAGAACGCCATCACATGCGCCGGCTTGATCTTGGACACCTTGAGATGCCCGAGTCCGGCGCTGATCCGGCCACGCATCCTTCTATAATCGTAGAGCGTCTTGGCCTTCAGCTGCTTGTTGGCGTATTCCTCAAACCAGCGGTCGATCAGGTCATCCAGCAGCATGTCTGAGTCCAGCACGAGGCCGTTCGTGACCTGCTGCGAATCCTCTCTGACCGGCTCTCCCTGTGCGAAGAACTGGGCCAGCGTGTCCATGTTGACCAACCACTTTCGGCTTGAGATGGCCGTATAGCAGATCTTGCCCGTTCGGCAGAGCTTGCGGACATATTCGGGTGTCACGTTGAACCGTGCGGCGGCGTTTTTCACGCTGGCCATAGTGGGATAAGGGTTCAGAACAGTTTAGAGTCCCCTCAGCCCGCCAGATGCCCCCACGTCATTCATTTTTAATTAAATCCTCCGGCAGGTGCTCCGGTATGCGCACAAAGCCCCTTTGAAGCTGTCGCATTTCTGTCGCACTTTTCAAGCCCCGCCGGGCGGATATAACAAAAAGAAACCCACGATCCAAGCCGCATTTGAAACGGTGAATCGTGGGTTTTCTTTTGGTGCGCTCGAGGGAACTCGAATCCCTGGCCCTCTGATTAAAAGAGCCCACCGGGCAGAACACTCTGATTTTAGAAGTTTCGAGTTTTCGTTGTTTTTGCGCAAAGCATCGTGATTTTCAGCCCGGCAATTTCTGCACCCTTTGTCGTATTTTGCAAGTCAGAGTGCCCATTGCATCCCTTGAAACCGTGCAAAAACAGTGCAGAAACCGTGCACTTACTCTGGGACAAATGAAAAATAATGATTTTTGATCCATGACTTGGTGGCGGTTTGAGTGACCACAAAGGTAAATCTAATATACAGGAAGAAGAATGCCCACTCGTCTGAGGAGTTCTCAGGGGAGTGGGCATTTCTACGCGGGTGGTTAATATAATTTCGATTATGATAATTCAAATTATATTAACTCGTTCCAATAAAATATTAGTTCTGCCAATATTTCGGTTTGCAAAGCGATTTTACTTTCTACTTTCTTATAAACTGATACACTCCATATTGCGGAGATTCGACAATGCCAAGACGACGGAGATCCCGGATGATGGCATTGGCACGAGAAATCTTCACATCGAAGAATTGAGCCACATTGATGGAATGAAAAGAATATTCGTATCTGTATCTTTTGAAAAGCCCCAAAGTTTTCTCTTTTGTTCTGCTTCCAAAGCTAGTCTCATCCAGCTGAATTTTGAAATTGGCTACCTCGCTGTCCATATCCTCTTTTTCTGAGGTTGCCACTTTTTCTTGGGAAGTTGCCACTTTTAGGGTCGAGGTTTCCACTTTTTCTTGCGGGGTTGCCACTTCTAGGGTCGAGGTTGCCACTTTTTTTGAAGAAGTCGATACTTTTGCAGGTTGAGTCTCCACACTTTCCATATTGACCTGTGCCGGAGTCGCTACACTTCTATTCGGCAGCGTAACGATAAAGAAATCTGAATCCGAGTAGAAAGTCGGCTTCTGGGCTACTTCCACATAAGAGTTCAGGATGC
>ERZ773114.1705-NODE-1705-length-22747-cov-5.140578_pt1 | contig 22747 bp, 20 predicted proteins | sample MGYA00580564_ERZ773114 | MGnify/ENA primary metagenome ERZ773114 (study PRJEB29015, sample SAMEA2737836) | human gut metagenome | biome: human gut; feature: human-associated habitat; material: faeces | place: China | collected 2012 ... | reverse complement strand
TTTCAATGAAAACAACGTTTTCATTTGCATCTCAAGTTTGTGCGTAAGCACAAATCCTGCATGTGAAAAATCTTATTTTTCACACTAATCTCCATTCAGCATCATCAGGAAAACAAACTGAGCTGCTGATATCCTGCCTCACGTATTTCGCGTGGAATCTGGGTACGGTCGGCAATCAGGCTGCGGCAGATATAATCCTCGTCTAATTTTGTGGGATACATCATGCGACCGGAACAGGTGATAAAGTACAGGGCACGTTTTAGTACGAATCCGATCTTTTTCAGATCGGAAAAATCGAGTTTATTCATACGTCTTGCCTTTACGATGCGGGAGGCAGATTTTGCACCGATGCCGGGAACCCGCAAAAGGGTGTGATAATCGGCGCGGTTGATCTCAACCGGAAAATACTCCAGGTGACGGAGTGCCCAGTCACATTTTGGATCCAGATAGATATTGAAATCCGGGCGGTCTTTGGTCAGTAATTCATCCACTTTAAAATCATAATAGCGCAGCAGCCAGTCTGCCTGATAGAGGCGGTGCTCACGTAAAAGAGGCGGACCACCCGGCAGAACCGGCAGGTTTGAGTCGTGGTTTACATTGACAAAAGCCGAGTAAAAAACTCTCTTTAAGTCAAACTTCTGATAAAGTGTCTCAGCAACGCGCATGATTTCATAATCGTGTTCCGGGGTGGCGCCAATGATCATCTGTGTGCTCTGACCGGCGGGGACAAAACGCGGTGCTTTGCGGTAAATGGCAAGTTCATCCTTATTTTCCGTAATGCGGTTCTGGATCTGGCGCATTGGTTTTAAAATAGTAGTTCTGGACTTATAGGGAGCCAGTTTCTTTAAGCTGTCGGCGGTCGGAAGTTCTAAATTGACACTCATACGGTCGGCAAGAAAACCGGCTTTTTCCACAAGGACAGGATCTGCGCCGGGAATCGCTTTGACATGGATATAGCCGTTGAAATGGTAGACATTGCGCAGCCGGTAGAGGGTCTGATAGATCAGATCCATCGTGTAATTGGGACTGATCATGATGCCGGAACTTAGGAAAAGTCCCTCAATATAGTTGCGCCGGTAAAATTCTATCGTCAGCTCACAGACTTCATCCGGGGTAAAGGAAGCCCGTTTTACATCGGAGTTACAGTTGTTCTGGCAGTAGGCGCAGTTAAAAATACATTCATTGGTAAAGAGGATCTTGAGCAGAGAAATACAGCGCCCGTCCGCAGAGAACGAGTGACAGATCCCACAGGCGAGGGAGTTCCCCATGCCGGTGCCATTGCCACGGCGGTCCACACCGCTGGAAGTACAGGCAACATCGTATTTTGCAGCGGCGGTAAGTATAGAAAGTTTTTCCATTAGGGACATATTTTGCTGGATGTTCATGTTGATCTCCATTTCTCATGGTCTTTTCATATTCTTCATAGTTACATATAAACGGGGTTGGATTATCGGTCGCATATTACTAAAAACAGAACGAGTGTTCGATAAAATCAATATAACACAAAATCAAAACACATGCAATAGAAAAACGAAAATATGTTCGATAAAATGAATAAAAAAATAGCATATAATTTTTAAAATCTACGAAAACATAACGAAACAGTATATATTTTATTGAAAATAAAGTCGAATATGGTAAAATTGAAACAACAGGAGGAATCTGGACAGAGGGGGAAATTGGTATGAAATCAATAAAAACAAAAATTATTGTAACTGTAATACTATGTTCGCTGGTATCTACATTTATCTGCGGAGCGATCAGTATTGTAAACTCAGTCAGCACTTCTTATGAAGATTCACAGCAGGAAATGCAGCTTAAGTGTGTGAGTCAGAGCGATGAACTTGATACCATGATGCAGAATGTTTCACAGTCAGTGGAAATGGTATACAGCATTGCAGTTGCCAAACTGGAACATGCAGCATCCTTCCGGACGAGTAAGGACTATGTGGATACTTATACAAAGCAGATGCTTCCTATCCTGATGCAGTCTGCACAGAACACAAAGGGAGCACTCACGGCGTATATCCGTTATAATCCTGAATTTACGGAACCAACAAGCGGACTTTTTCTAACAAGAGATAACAGTGACAGTGAGTTTGAGAGTGTGACGCCAACGGACTTTTCCATGTATGATCCGAGTGATGTGGAGCATGTCGGATGGTATTATATTCCGGTACAGAATGGAAAAGAAACCTGGATGGAACCATACTTAAATTCCAACATTGGTGTATATATGATCTCATACGTTATTCCAATCGAGGTGGACGGCGAGTCTATTGGTATCATCGGAATGGATATTGATTTCAGCGAATTTACGGATACGATCGATTCTTTAAGTATATTTGACAGTGGTTATGGTTTCCTTGTCAATGAATCTGGTAAGGTCATGTATCACAAAGATCTTGAGATTGGAAGTAATCTTGCGGATGCAGACAGCGGACTGCAGTCAGTAGTGGATGCGCTTGGAAATGAGCAGACGGAGGAGACTGCCGTTTCCTATACTTATCAGGGAAAAGATAAGGTCATGTATTATAAGACATTGGAAAATGGCATGAAATTTGTCCTTACGGCACCAAAAACTGAACTGCAGGAAAAATCCAGACAGCTTGCAAAACAGATATTCGGAGGAGCTGCTTTTGCAATGATACTTACCATAATTATCGGTACAGTACTCGGATTTACAATCACAAAGCCGATCACCCAGATCGACGGTATCGTAAAACAGACGGCTGAATTTGAGTTTGCGAGCAATCCGGCAAACCAGCACCTTTATAAAAGAAAAGATGAAACCGGAAGAATGGCGATATCACTTCACAACATGCGCAAGAATCTGCGTCAAATGGTAGCAAATATCCGTCATGTATACACAGATCTGAAAAATACGACAGAACAGCTTTCTGATACAACGAAACGTGTGCGTGAGATGAGCAGCGTCAACACAGATACGACGCAGGAACTTGCAGCAGCAATGGAAGAGACAGCGGCGACGATGGAGACGGTCAACACCACAGTCAGTGACATCAAAGAGCGCGCAACGGATATTGAGCGGTATTCAAAGGAGGGACGGGAGTCTTCTGTTGAGGTAAAGGAACGTGCAGATCAGCTTAAGTTAAAGACACAGGCTGCAAGCGAAAAAACGGTTCAGATGTACGAAAATGTACAGCAGAAAACAGAAGCTGCCATGGAGCAGGCAAAAGCAGTAGAAAAGATCAACCAGTTTACACAGGCAATCCTTGAGATCTCAAGCCAGACAAATCTGCTGGCACTCAATGCGTCGATCGAGGCAGCCAGAGCCGGAGAGGCAGGAAAAGGTTTTGCAGTTGTTGCAGGAGAGATCGGTAAACTGGCAACCCAGTCATCCACGACTGTCGGCAGTATTAATGAGATTATAGCTGAGGTCAATGAGGCTGTGGCGAATATGACAGGATGCTTAAAAGAGAGCACAGATTTCTTAGAGCAGACGGTGCTTAAAGATTATGAGGATTTTATGGGAGTTGCAGACCAGTACACAAAGGATGCGACGGTGTTCGATGATGACATGTCTGCCATCAGCGGACAGATCAATACACTGTTAAAATCTATTGTTGAAATCGCGGATGCCATGCAGGGTGTCAGTTCGACGGTTTCCGAGGCGGCTGATGGTGTGACGGATATTGCACAGAAAACACTTGAGGTTTCCGGAATTGTCCAGGGAAATGAAACACTTGTGGACAATAACCGTGAGAATATTGTACGGCTGAACAGTGTTATCGAAATGTTCCACGATGAAAAATAAATCTTTGCCTTATATATGATTTTTGTATATAATGAGAGACAGGGTGTCAGAGACGGACAGACCGTGATGGCATCCTGTTTGCATATTTATGACAATAGGTCTGCCCCTGGAATGCGCAGTCTATTGTATACAATATTTTATGCACAGAAATGGAGAATAGTGTGAAAAATAAGAATTTTCACACGCAGGAATGGAGAATAACATGGATAACGATATTTTTTCACAGTTCCCGGACAGGGAAACATTTGACAAATACTGGAATGAGAATTATGTTCCTGTTACATATGAGGAGGTGGCAGGGGTATTCCGTGAGTTTGTAAAATCTGCAGAGGGACACATTTATCTTTCTGACTATGAGGAGAAAGGCTGTATTTCCAAGGAAGATTTCAAGGATAATCTTTCTCAGGAAGCGCAGTTTGCTTTTCAGGATGGACTGACGGAAGTATTTTATGATAAGAATCCGGAGCTTTATGAAACGGCATTTGCACTTTTTGAGGAAGCACAGATGACCGGTCAGGGAGACGCAAGTGTGGCGCAGACTTTTCATGAGACATTTAACGGATTGTATGCAGAGTTTTTAGATACACTGTTTGAGGAAATGTTAAGTAACCGGAAAGATTGAAAGGAGTTTTATGGCTACATTAGGGATTCCGCAGAATACGATTGCGGTCTTACAGAAATATCATTTTAATTTTCAGAAGAAATTCGGACAGAATTTTCTGATCGATCCGCATGTGTTAGAGAAGATCGTTGAAGCAGCAGGAGTGACAAAAGAAGATTTTGTCCTTGAGATCGGTCCGGGTATCGGTACGATGACGCAGTATCTGTGTGAAAATGCCAGAGAAGTGGTTGCGGTAGAAATCGATACCAATCTGATTCCGATCTTAGAGGATACACTGAGTGCTTATGATAATGTGACGGTGATCAATCAGGATATTTTAAAACTGGATATCGCAAAACTTGCGATGGAAAGAAATGATGGAAAACCGATCAAGGTTGTGGCAAATCTTCCATATTATATTACAACGCCGATCATCATGGGACTTTTTGAGAGCCATGTGCCGATCGACAGTATTACGGTTATGGTGCAGAAAGAAGTTGCAGACCGTATGCAGGTAGGACCGGGAACAAAAGATTACGGTGCATTGTCTTTGGCTGTGCAGTTTTATGCAAAACCGGAGATTGTTGCGAATGTTCCTCCAAACTGTTTTATGCCAAGACCAAATGTCGGCAGTGCGGTGATTCGTCTGACCAGACACGAGGAGGTGCCGGTACAGGTGGATGATGAAAAACTGATGTTTCACATTATCCGGGCATCGTTTAACCAGAGAAGAAAAACACTGGCGAACGGATTGTCGAATGCGCCGCAGGTACATCTTTCCAAGGAAGAGATACAGGAGTGTATCGCAGAACTTGGAGAACCGCTTACCATCCGGGGGGAGGCGCTCACGTTAGAGCAGTTTGCAGCTCTTTCCAATATTATTGGAAACAGACAGAAAAAATAAAGCAAAATTAAGGAGGAGATTATGGACGAAAATCAGAACATGAACAATGGACAACAGACTTACGGGGATCAGCAGTATAACAACGGACAGCAGACCTATGGCAATCAGCAGTATAACAATGGACAGCAGACTTACGGGGATCAGCAGTATAATGGAGGACAGCAGACCTATGGCAATCCGCAGTACAGCCAGAATAACTGGACACCACAGGAGCAGCATGGTCCGGTTTCAGATATTTTCTGCTATCTGTTACTGATCGTAATGCCGCTGCGTGAGATCATCAGCATGGTTGCGACATCATCTGTATTTCAGGCAATGACTTATGACAGCATTATGGATGGCAGCTATATGAATGTGATGTACAATGGAAGTTATGTGATATTTTCTCTGCTTAATTATGCATTGCTTGCGGCATTCATTATTTTTGTTGTCATCGACATTGTAAAGATCAACAAGCAGAATTATAAAATACTTGGACTGATCCTGTTTGCAATCTTTTTAAAGCCTGGTTATTATGTATGGCGGGCACATCTTTTAAAACGCAAAATGGCGTTTCCAATCGTGTATACCGTACTTTATGCACTGCTGATCATGGCAGAGATCGGATTTGTAATGATGCAGGCATTTAGTCTGGTAATGAATGTGATGTAAAAAATCTGAATGAGAAGTCTCTCTGTTTCATATATTAAATGGACAGGGAGATTTTTTTATGGGAAAAAGACGAAGAAAACGTGCAGGTTTTTGGCTGAAAGGAATATGTCTGATATTACTGGTGCCGGTTTTTATCACAACACTGATGCAGCGAATGCGTCTGGAAAACCTTATTTATGGAAAGGAAGGGGCGCAGGAAGTATGGAATACCATAGATAGTGTAGAGGGTATGGAGCGGGAAGTCCGGGAGCATCAGGAAAATAAAAAAAATATCTTGTCAGGACAGGCAGAGACACAAAGTGGAGACAGTAAGGATGAGGATGAAGAAACTGAGATAAAAGTCCTGCAAATCGTGGCGCAGGAGATCGGGATTGATAAATCAGCGGAAACGATCAAAGCACAATGTGTGATTGCCAGAACGAATCTGTATGATGCCATGCAGGCAGGGACGAAGGAACCGGAGAGCATGCCGCCGGATCAGCAGCAGGAGCTTTGGGGAGAAAATTTTGATAAAAATTATCAGAAGTTGAAATCGTGTGTGGAAGCGACGGCGGGGGAGACACTCTTATATAACGGAACTTACATATATGCGGCATATCATGCGATCAGCAGCGGGCGGACACGCAGCATGTCAGAATTATATGAGGATGCAGACATGCCATATCTTGTCATGGCAGAATGCCATGGGGATACAACGGCGGAAGGATATCTTTCCGTATATTATTATGAAAAAGAGGAGTTCCTGGAAAAATGCCGTGCGGCATATCCTGATGCAGGGCTGACGGAACTGACACAGATTGAGATCGTAAGCCGCGATGCGGCAGAGTATGTGACAAAAATCAAAGTTGCGGGGGAAACATACGATGGAGAGCAGTTCCGCCATGCATTAGAGCTTCCATCTGCCTGCTTTACGATCACGGAAATAGACGATCATGTGCGTATCGTGGCAAGGGGCATGGGACATGGTTTTGGATTAAGCCAGAATACAGCAGAGAAACTTGCAAAAGAGGGATATGGTTATCGGGAGATTCTTGCTTATTTTTATAAGGGAGCAGTGATCGGGCAGGCTGGTAATTTATAGGAAAGAAATAAAAAAATAATCGTATAAACCATCCGGGATGTGGAAACACTATGGTTAAAAATAAATAATGGATGGTGAGAAATAATGAAAAAGAAAGGTTTTTTGGGGTACAGACAATATGTGATTGCGGGGCTGCTGATCGCTTTAGCGGCAGTTGGAACGACTGCGTTATACAGCAGCCGACAGGAAAAGGAACGGGAGCAGATGGAAGCCGAACTTGCAGAAGAAATGCAGAAACAGGCAGATGATATTGCAGCAGAGGAGAGTTCGGAGCAGTCTGCCGAGGCATCTGCACTGGTTCCTCCAAAACAGTCTTTAAATGAAATGGAGAATGAACTGGATGATCCTGCCGTAACGGCGGAACTTGCAGAAGAAAATAATGCAGCGGAAACGGAAGAAACAGAAGCAGCACAGAGCATTCAGACGACAGGCAAAGCACAGACACTTCATTTTTCGGAGGAGCTGCTCTGGCCGATGGAGGGAAACGTGATCATCAATTACAGCATGGATTCCACGGTTTATTTCCCGACGCTTGACCAGTATAAATATAATCCGGCAGTGATCATTGCAGGTGAGGTCAATGATAAAGTCTATGCAGTTGCCAAAGGCCAGATTAAGAGTATTGAAAATGATGAGGTGACAGGCTGTACAGTTACGGTCGATCTGGGTGATGGCTATGAGGCAGTTTACGGACAGTTAAAGGAGCTGAATTTTGCAAAGGGAGATTATGTGGAGGCCGGACATGTATTAGGATATGTTGGAGAGCCGACGAAATACTTCACGGAAGAGGGAAGCAATCTGTATTTTGAACTTGATAAAGATGGCACACCCGTGGATCCGGTAGCATATTTCGAATAAAAGAAAAAGCATTCTTCCTTGAATAAGACACAGTTCTATTTTATAATAAAATGGCATTCTTTTTAGAGAGAAAACGTGAAAAGAAATGTCTGTTGTGGAATGAGAGGAGGCAGTGCACATGGAATACGACGGATATGATGAAATTGTCCGCGCATGGATACAGGGAGTGTACGACAGCCGGGGAAACGATGCAAAACGGACATTGAAGTTTTGTTATGATATTGAACAGTATGCAATGAAAAAAAATGATCCAAAGCTACTTGGATTTGCATACTATTACAGTGCAGAGACTTATTATCTGTTAAATGAAAGTGAAAAGTTTTTTTTCTGCATCAGCAAAGGCGTATCTTATCTGAATGAATCAAATCAGTGGGAACTTGTGGCGCGTGCATATAATCTGATGGCAATTACGGCGATCAATCGGGGAAATGAGCCGATCGCACTTGACTATTATCTGACCGGATTGAATTTCTGTACGAAATATCAGTTAAAACAGGAAGAAACTATGATAGATATAAATCTTGGAAATTTATATTTATCCTGTGGACAATATTTAGAGGCACAGAGATATTTTGAAAATTGTGGACAGCATGTAAAGGATTTTGTGAAAGATGATAAAAATTACCGCCTGATCACCTGTGTTTATATAGGAATGGGAACCGGTTTTTTGTATCGCGATATGCCGGAGCGTGCAGCACATTATGCAGAGCTTGTCTCGGATGAGTGCGCGGGCCGTATTGATGGCATTGAACTGCTCAGTTTTCGCTGTTTTAAGGCACAGGTATGCCATGCAACCGGAAAGACGGCGGCGCGTGATGAATGCATCCGGTTGATCTGTGAGGAGATCAATGCAGATATTCCGATCATGGATATTTTTAGTGATCTTTATGAATTCAGCCAGCTTTTGCTTGAAATCGGAAATGATGATGCTTTTTTGCGGGTAATGGAAATTTTAGAGCCATTGACATGGCAGTCAAAGATCGTCAATCTTCAGAGGCAGATTATTTCCCTGAAAATTAAGTTTTACCGTATGCATAAGGATAATGATGCATATTTAGAGGCTGCGGGGCAGTATTACGAGTTGTCCGAGATCATGGAAAAAGAAAAACAGGCGATGATCGCAAATATGCTTGATGTGCGGGAATCTTTAGAGCGGGCGAACAAAAAAAGACGCGAGATGGAAGAAGCAAATATACGGCTTCTGGAAAAGTCAGAGACGGATGCACTGACGCGCCTGGCAAACCGGTTCCGCCTTAATGATTATCTGGATCAGGTATTTGAGAAGGCATTATCAGAGCAGACGCCGCTTGCCATGGAGATCCTGGATATCGATTATTTTAAGCAGTATAATGATAACTACGGACATCAGGCAGGGGATGAGTGCATTAAGCGGATCGCAAAGCAGCTTGAGCTGATGCAGAATGATATGATATTCTGTGCGAGATATGGAGGGGATGAGTTTATCATTCTCTATCAGAATATGACGGAGGAAGCGGTCAGACATGCGGCGGAGGGATTGCGGCAGCGGATCATTGATCTTGGAATCCAACATGCATATTCTAAGGCAATGCCTATCGTGACAATCTCACAGGGAATCTGTTATGATATTCCGAAAGATGATACAAAGAGCTGGGATTTTCTGCATGCGGCAGATGCGATGCTTTATCAGGTTAAGAAAAAATCCAGAAATGATCTTGCACTGGGACACTTAGCAGATGTGAGTGACAAATAAAACAGGAAACATTTTATGAATGCGGCATAGAATATAACAGATAGAAACAAAAATCCGCAATCGAGTTTTTCACACGGAAAACCGGAAGTAAAAAGTGATGCAGTAGAATGGATAATATACATGATTGTCGATTGCTTTTAAATAAGAAGTAACACCCAGACCAAAAATCGGCGACGATTTTGTCGAAAGATGAGGTTTGGGGTACATAATTCCCGAAAATCCGCAGTTGATGCGAACTGTTGCGCGGGGGAATTTCTTGACAAAAGTACGGGCACCGTGTTATCATTCAGACTGTTGCGCTTATGGGGGCTGTTGATCAGCCCCTTGTTTTACGCGCGCCAATGGCGCACGTTTCTATAGAAAGGAAATATATGGAAACAGTTAGATTCGATCAGTTAGATTTATATCCGCAGGTATTGCGTGCGATAGCAGAAATGGGATTTGAAGAGGCAACACCGATCCAGAGTCAGGCAATTCCGGTTGTGATGTCCGGTGTGGATGTCATTGGACAGGCACAGACAGGAACCGGAAAGACGGCATCATTTGGAATCCCGGTACTGCATAAAGTAGATCCGAATAATAAAAAAACACAGGTTATCATCTTATCACCGACAAGAGAGCTTGCCATCCAGGTGGCGGATGAGATCCGTAAACTTGCAAAATATATGCACGGTGTAAAGATCCTTCCGGTGTACGGCGGACAGGAGATCAGCCGTCAGATCAAGGCATTGAAGGGTGGGGCACAGATTATTATCGGTACACCGGGACGTGTTATGGATCATCTGCGCAGAAAGACGATCCGCTGTGAGGCAGTGAACACGATCGTACTTGATGAGGCAGACGAGATGTTAAACATGGGATTCCGTGAGGATATTGAGACGATCTTAGAGTATATCCCGGAGGAAGGACGTCAGACGGTGTTATTTTCTGCGACCATGCCAAAGCCGATCTTAGATATCACCAAGAAATACCAGCACGATGCCGTGACGATCAAAGTGGTAAAAAAAGAGCTGACCGTTCCGAATATTGAGCAGTATTACTATGATGTAAAGAGAAAAGACAAGATCGAAGTTTTGACCAGACTCCTTGATTATTATAATCCAAAACTCTCTCTGGTGTTCTGTAACACAAAACGCATGGTGGACGAACTGACTGAGGAACTGCAGGGACGCGGTTATTTTGCAGAGGGACTGCACGGAGATATGAAGCAGACACAGCGTGACCGTGTGATGCGCAGTTTCCGTACCGGAAAAACAGAGATCCTGATCGCGACCGATGTTGCAGCGAGAGGTATCGATGTGGATGATGTGGAAGCGGTATTCAATTATGATATTCCACAGGATGACGAATATTATGTTCATCGTATTGGAAGAACCGGACGTGCCGGAAGAACCGGACGTGCGTTTACTTTCGTCAAAGGCAAGGAAGTATACAAATTAAAAGATATCATGCGTTACTGCAAGACCAAGATCGTTGCAATGCCGATCCCGTCCACGGATGATGTGGCACAGATCAAGGCTGAGAAGGTCATGGAAGAAATCGGAAGAATTATCGACGAGGAAAATTTAAAAGATACGATCGATATCATCGAAAAGCAGATCAATGAATCCGATTATACCGCAATGGATATTGCTGCAGCATTCTTAAAACAGGCGTTGGGACAGATCAATCTTGACAATGACAGAGAGGACTCTTTTGATTTTGACAATACCGGAGCTGAAGAGGGCATGGTGCGTCTGTTTATCAACATCGGTAAAAAAGACCGCGTGAAACCGGGCGATATCTTAGGTGCGGTTGCAGGCGAATCCGGCATGCCGGGTAAACTTGTTGGAGCCATTGATATGTATGATAAATACACATTCGTGGAAGTGCCGAGAGAATACGGAAAAGAAGTTTTAGAAGCCATGAAAAATGCAAAGATCAAAGGCCGCTCCGTCAATATGGAACCGGCAAACCAGAAATAAAAGAGCAGTAAAAAATCCCGTGTGAGGATGATTTTTAAAATCAGTCTCATACGGGATTTTTTTGTAATGTTACTGTCCGATCTTACTGCCCGATCCTGCTCACGATACTCCGGTTGATCTTCATTAAGAAAAATGCAGTTGCACACACAGATACCAGTTCTGCGATCGGGAATGCCCACCATACCAGATTGACATTGCCGGACTGTGCTAACAGGTATGCTGCTGGGAGCAGGATCACTAACTGTCTTGCAATGGATATGCACATACTGTAGACTGCTTTTCCAAGTGCCTGGAAAATACTACTGCAGGAAATTCCAAAACCGGCAAGCAGGAAACTTAAACTGATGATACGCAGCGCAGGGACACCGAGGGAGAGCATTGTGTCGGAAGCCTGAAACATGGAGAGAAGCTGCTTTGGAAAGAGCTGGAATAAAAGCAGGCCGACTGCCATGATGCTGACTGCGTAGGCAACACAGTGTTTTAAAGTTTTTGTGACACGCTCTTTATTTCCGGCACCGTAGTTGTATGCCATAACCGGGATGACACCGTTGTTTAAACCAAAAGCCGGCATAAATACGAAGCTCTGCAGTTTAAAATAAACGCCAAACACCGCGGTTGCCGTGGAGGAAAACGCGATCAGGATACGGTTCATACCGTAGTTCATCACGGAACCGATCGCCTGCATTACAATAGAGGGAACACCGATCACATAAATCTGTCCGATAATATTTTTGTCCGGGCGGAAATGGTGCAGGTCAATCTGTACTTCCTTATTTTTTGTGTGGTTTAAAACAACTGCCAGAATACCGGCAATCATCTGTCCGATGACGGTTGCAGCAGCAGCACCGGAAATGCCCATTTTCGGGAGACCAAACAGACCAAAGATGAGAACTGGATCGAGAGCGATATTGATGATCGCACCGACACCCTGTGTATACATGGTATAAATGGTTTTTCCGGTTGCCTGCAGCATACGCTCAAACATAAGCTGCGTAAAAATACCGAAAGAAAGACAGCAGCAGATCGTCAGATACTGTTTTCCATAAACGATGATCTCTTCAATATCTGTCTGGCTGCGGAAAAACGGTTCTGCAAAAAACAGACCGATGATCAGAAAGAGCAGATAGCTGACAAGAATTAAAAATACAGCATTTTCTGCGACCTTATTTACTTTTTCGGTATCCTTTTCTCCCAGGGAGCGCGCTAAAAGCGCATTTACGCCGACGGCAGTTCCGACACCGACAGCAATCATAAGGTTCTGGATCGGGAAAGCCATAGACACTGCGGTCAGGGCATTTTCGCTGATCATGGCAACAAAAATACTGTCGACAATATTATAGAGCGCCTGAACGAGCATGGAGATCATGATCGGCAGGGACATTGAGATAATGAGTTTGTCAATCGGCATGACGCCCATTTTATTTTCTTCCATAAATCCTCCTTTGTTTAACCTTTGTGTAAAAAATTCCATAATTTACTCCCGGAAAATAAAAACTTCCGGGAGCGCTACCTTTCTATATTAGCATTCCTTTTATCTGAATACAAGGTACAACTTCATCAAATCTTAATGTTTTGACTGATTGGAAATTCATAATTATTCCGTTACAATAAAAGCATGATCATAAAGAGACAGGTTTATGTAAAAATCTATCGAAAACCTGTGGAAAAGGGGAAAACATGTACAGTATACTGGTGTGCGATGATGAGAAAGACATTGTTTCAGCATTAAAAATCTATCTGATGGCGGACGGTTATCAGGTATTTGAAGCATATAACGGAAAAGAGGCACTTGAGGTGTTAAAGGAACAGGACATCCATCTGGTACTGATGGATATCATGATGCCGGAGATGGATGGGATTGCAGCGATGGTGAAAATTCGTGAGACGAGCAATGTTCCGGTTATTTTACTGACAGCAAAAAGTGAGGATACGGATAAAGTGTTAGGGCTGACCGTCGGGGCGGACGATTATATCACCAAACCGTTTAATCCGATTGAAGTGCAGGCGCGCGTCAAATCACAGCTCAGACGCTATATGCAGCTCGGAGGCGGAGCCATCAGAAAAGATGTTCTCTCGATCGGCGGGATCGAACTTGACGACCGCAGCAAAGAGGTGTCGCTTGACGGCGAAAAGATTTCTCTGACACGCACGGAATACGATATTTTAAAACTTCTGATGGAGCATCCCGGAGAGGTGTTTTCCCCGAACCAGATTTACGAACAGGTATGGCAGGATAATCCCTACGGAACGGAGAATACAGTGGCGGTACATATCAGGCATCTGCGGGAAAAAGTGGAGTATAACCCTGCAGAACCGCGGTATTTGAAAGTTGTGTGGGGACGTGGTTATAAAATGGAAGGACAGGTATGAGAAAAGTGAAAAATTTGAGAGGATCGACAGCGGCAAAGATCATTGCCTGGATCGCGCTCAGTGCCAGTGCACTGTGTTTTGTGTTCAGCGCGATGGGTGTGATCTTTATGTTTGATGAAGGAATCTATAGAAATTCAAAGGATGAAACAAGAAAGCAGTGGTTTGAAAATGTTTCCTATGAATATGGTCTGTCCGCGGTGGATGATGTAAGGCGGGAACAGCCGGCAGGTTCTGTAGAAAGCAAATATTTTAAATATGGTATTATCAAAGCAGACAGCCTCGATGGGATTGACCTGAATAATGAAAAATCATATGCGGAACGCAACTTTTCGGATAAGATCAGTCTGGAAGACGTGTATACAAACAGTGTGGAATTATCGGACGAAGATCAGATTGTATACACAAATGGAAATTTTCTGACCGGTGGCGGTGTGCAGCTCATGTATTCCGGGGATGATTCGTGGGTGAGCGTCTATGCGGACCGGATCTGCTATGATGAGGCAAAAGGTGTTTTTGTTTATCTGGCGGGAAATGAGTATTATCCGGTGCAGAAGGTTGAGACGGACATAGACGGATATGGAAGCGCAGTTTTTACTTATGATACCGAGAAAAAAATGTATCTGTTTGAACACACAGACGGGACAGGAGATGCTGCTTCTGCGGAAAGAACGGCTGCAGATGGGGCATTGACCGATGCTGCGGACGGGGATACAGTAGCAGAATCAACCGAAGAGCCACTGACGGATGTCACAGACAGCGGCATGGATGATATTGCAAATGGAGAATATGTCACGTTTGACATGTTTGATGGCACGCGCATGGATGTAAATCACTGGGGAAATGTGTTATTAGACGGAGTCCGGGAGATATCCATGGATGAGATCGACCGGGTGGACTCATCTGAAAAAAACAAAGAAGATGCCAGCGTTTCGTATACAACACACGAGGATTATTATCTTGACAGCAACTATACACTCTGGGTAAACATGGGGAACACATCACCGAAAACCACTTATCAGATGGTTGTGATCCTGCCGCAGAATGTTGGGACAGACTGGAACAGTACGGACTTGTACGTACAGGCAAATACCCTGCTGAATTTTGTATACAGCATGCGTTATACGGCGCTAGTCACAATGTTTGTAAGTTTTATCATCGGAGCAGCAGCCTTTGTATTTCTGATGTGTGCGGCGGGGCACCGGAATGGAACGGATGAGATCGTTACGACTGTCTGGGATCATCTGTGGCTGGATGTTTTTGCAGTGGGGGCTGTGCTGGCAGAGGTATTTGTTTTTTATGTGGCAGCGATATTCCTGATAAATGTCGATGTTGCGTATCTGCCGTTTATCTTATTTGTTACTGCAGTTGCAACCCTTTGCATGGGATGGCTGTTGTTACTGTTTTTATTAAGTTTTTCCGTGCGGGTAAAATTGGGAAAATGGTGGAGACATACCCTGTGTTACCAGCTTTTCCGTAAAATCGGACAGTTCGCCCGGATGATCTGGGAAAATATCGGGTTTCTCTGGAAAGTGATCCTGGTCATGCTGGTACTTGCATTTTTTGAGGGCATAGGGGTATTGATGTTTTTTAATTCAGACATAGCCCTTTTACTCTGGCTGTTAGAAAAACTGGTTTTATATCCGCTGGTCCTGTGGTACTGTGTGCAGTTAAACCAGTTAAAGAACGGAACGGAAAAAATTGCAGGCGGTGAGCCGGGCTATCAGATCAGTACAAAGCGTATGACCGGTATATTTAAGGAACAGGGAGAACAGATCAACCATATCAGCGACGGCATGACACATGCGATCGAGGAGCGGATGAAGAGTGAGCGTTTCAAGACAGAACTGATCACAAATGTTTCCCATGATATCAAGACTCCGCTGACATCGATCATCAACTATGTGGATCTGCTGGAAAAAGAAGATCTGCACAACGAGACAGCGCAGGAGTATTTAGAGGTGTTAGAACGTCAGTCGAGCCGCTTGAAAAAGCTGATCGAAGACCTGATCGAGGCGTCCAAAGCATCAACCGGAAATCTTCCGGTACATTTAGAGCGGTTAGAAGCCGGGATATTTATGACACAGACGGTCGGGGAATTTGAGGAAAAGACAAAAGAGGCAGGACTTGATCTTGTGATCGAAAAGCCGGAGACACCGGTCTATATCATGGCGGACAGCAGACATTTCTGGCGTGTGATCGATAATCTGATGAATAATATCTGCAAATATGCCCAGAGTGGGACGCGTGTCTACATCAATCTTGAAGTAAAAGAGGCACAGGTGTCTATCACCTTCCGCAATACGTCAAAATACCCGCTCAATATCAGCAGTGATGAACTGATGGAACGTTTTGTGCGGGGCGATGCATCCAGAAATACGGAAGGAAGCGGACTCGGACTTTCTATCGCAAACAGCCTGATGGATCTTATGGGTGGTACATTCCGTCTGTATGTGGACGGAGATCTGTTTAAGGTCGTGCTCGGGTTTGCCGAGACAGCAGAGAAAGAAACAAAAGAAAAAATCGAAGAACTGTAATTGTTGGAAGTTGCACTACAGGTGTGAACAATAACCCAAAAGCATGGTTGTCCAGAGGGATGCCATGCTTTTTTCATTCATAGGAAATTACGTCCTATGAATGAAAAAGCCCTCCGGGCGGGATGCGCACTTCGCATTCCAAATCGGCAAAATCTGCTGCCACCACTGTATCATGCGGCATTTTCAGTTCAGAAAATGCCTGCCTGTGAACAGTAACCACAAGCGACTCCTTGTTCCTGTGCGGCGAAAAGCAGATTGTGAAAAGGAAAATTGGAGGGTATAATATGTAGGGAAAAGGGAGAGCAGCTTATGAAACAGATAAAACAAAAGTGGTTGTAAAATAATCAGTTGAATCAAGTGGCAATAGTATAAAAAATAAAATTTTTTACATATAGAAATGGAGCTTTTATGGATAACAATAAAATCGATGAGGGATTACAGGGAAATGAGAAAATAGAAACCGCAATCGCGGCACTGCAGCAGGAGGCAAGCGAAGAGATGTTAGCGCATACCCTGACAGTGATACGCAGACGCATGAAAGAGGGCGGTCAGTTTATCGTAGCGGTGGAACCGCCGACGGGCGGGAACCAGATGCAGATACAGGCAGTGCAGACGCCGGACGGCAATAGCTGGTGGGCGGCATTTACCAGTTTTGAGGAAGAATTAAAGGGAAGCGGGAGTGTAATGTCTACATTTTTAACAGGAATTGAGCAGGCATTCCGCGCGGTACTTGCCGCAGAAGGGGCAAAGGGAATTATCGTGAATCCGTGGAACCGGACGATCATGCTGGATAAAAACCTGATACGGATCATACTTGGGGAACCGGCATAAAGTATATATATTGATTTTCAAACGAAAAGGATAGACAGCTGACAACTGTCTATCCTCTGAAATGCTTATTGTCTATACGGTTTAAAGATTAACCGAAGTATCTGTTCAACAGTCCTTCAAATGCTTTTCCGTGTCTAGCCTCATCGCGTGCCATCTCATGAACGGTATCATGGATTGCATCAAGGTTTGCAGCTTTTGCACGTTTTGCAAGATCAGTTTTTCCTGCTGTTGCACCGTTCTCAGCGTCAACTCTCATCTGAAGGTTCTTTTTGGTGCTGTCTGTTACAACTTCACCGAGCAGTTCTGCGAATTTTGCAGCGTGTTCTGCCTCTTCCCATGCAGCTTTCTCATAGTAGGAACCAACTTCCGGATAACCTTCACGGTAAGCAACACGAGCCATTGCAAGATACATACCAACCTCAGAGCACTCACCCTCGAAGTTTGCTCTTAAATCGGATACGATATCCTCACTTACTCCTTTTGCAACACCAACTACGTGCTCAGCAGCCCATACTTTCTCACCTTCCTGCAATTTGAACTTTTCAGCCGGAGCTTTACATACCGGGCAGATCTCCGGAGCTGCATCGCCTTCATAAACATAACCACATACTGTACATACATACTTTGCCATAATTTTAATCTCCTTTTCTTTGAAAAATGTTATTTGTCTGCTGTAATAGATTTCCCCGCTTATTTGAAATCTATTACTGTGTACTTTAAATTGATATCAGTAACTATTACTGATTTTAAATGAAAAACTTCTTTTTGTCAACATTATTTTATGTTATTTTAGAAGTTTTTTGGGGAAAAATGATCAGGAAGTCTGTCTTTTGGCTTTACAGGAAGAGCATTTTCCGTAAAAATAAGTCACATGTCCTTCAATCTCACCGTCAAAGTCCTGTGCGGCAAGAACATTGATATGATCCAGTCCCGTTACATTTAAATCCAGAACGCTCCCGCATTCCTTGCAGATAAAATGGTAATGCGGCTTTGGATTACCGTCAAAACGATCAGGTCCAATTCCGGTGGACAGTTTCTGGATCTCACCGATATCTGCCAGTAATGACAGATTGCGGTATACCGTACCGAGACTGATATTCGGAAATTCTTCCTTGATATTCATATAGACGGTCTCTGCGGTAGGGTGGTCATAACGCGAGATGAGAAACTTCTTGATGGATTCCCGCTGCTTACTTCGTTTCAGCATATTACCATCCTTTCTTGATAATAGTAATTGTTACTAAAATTATTATATAATCACAGAGAAAAAATGTCAAGATGAAGATGGTTTGGTTTTTCATTTTAATCTTTGATAAACGAATGCTTTGTGGTATATTGGAATATAGCTTTGACAATAAATGGCAGTGTAAGGGAGAAGCAGTTTGAAAGTAAAGACAATTCTGAGCAGGATATATTATATCATAGTGGCAGTGTGTGTCTTTCTGCATGTTGTTATTTTATCATTGAGTTTTTTTGACAACAAACATCAGGAAAAATATTGCCGCAGCATTATTCCGGACAGGGAATACCAGACAGATGAGGATAACCGCAGGTTTGTATTTTCTGCACAGAAGATAAAGGATGGAGGGGACTGTCTGCGTTTTTATACGGCGCATATGGAAGTCAGTGTGTACGCTGATGACACGCTGATCTATCATGTCGGACAGCAGCAGGCAATGCCAAAGGTGTCACCCGGAGTTATGTGGAATTATGTCGGGATACCATCCGGGGCAGAACAGATCCAGGTTATGATCCGTGCGGTCTATCCGGAGGTCAGACAAAAGCAAATTGATTTTTCAATCGGCGGATATACCCAGATGTATAGCGGAATGTTGTACAGATCCATGCCGGTAACATTTATCTGTCTGCTAGAGATATTATTGGGTTTCTTCATGGTACTGTGGTGGCTGATCGCACGGACCAGAATGAAAATGAAGCAGACTCTGCTGCATTTTGGCACTTTTTCCTTTCTGACCGGAACTTGGGCACTGAACGAGACAGATGCCGCACTTCTGATCCTGTTTCCGGTCAGAGTTGAGATCGTATTCGTATCAGCGGTAGCCCTGATACTCATGGTGCCTTCCTTTGTGTGGTTTACCAAGGGATTCTTTGATATTGAGGACAAGTGGGGATCAGATATTATCTGCACGCTGGCATATCTGAATCTGGCGGTACAGCTTATATTGCAGCTTGCCGGGATCCGAGGCTTCCGGCAGATGTACACGGTCACACATGTCCTGTTGGGGATAACGCTGCTTTATACGATAGTCATGCTGATTTCTGAGTATAGAAAAACGAAGGTACACCGTCATCTGTGGGTTGTTGTGGTTGGTGGGTTTATTCTTCTGGGAACGCTTGTGGCAGATCTGCTGCACTTTTATTACGGATCATTTCAGACAAGTATATATGACATATATGGTGTTTTTATCTATATCATTATTTTTGCGGTCGAAGTATGCAGACAAGTGGCAGAGCAGGTGGATGCAGGGCAGAAGCTGCAGCTCTATGAAGAACTTGCAACCAAAGATATGCTGACGAAACTCTATAACCGGAATGCATATGATGAATGGATCAAGGTAAACAGGCAGCCGAAGAAGGCGAAGATTGTTGTTTTTGACCTTAACAATTTAAAACAGTGCAATGATACGATGGGGCACGCAGCCGGAGACGCATATATCCAAAATGCTGCGGGGATCATATTGCATGTGTTTGGAAATTGTGGAAATTGTTACCGGATCGGTGGAGATGAATTCTGCGTTGTGATCTATGGGAATGATCCTTCAGATATGGAAGAGTTATTCCGGCAGATGAAGCAGGAACAGGATGAGTTTAATTCGAAAAACGCAATACCACAGATACAGATTGCCTATGGCTATGCGGAGTTTGACCCGGAAACAGACCGGGATATCGAGGATACCAGATCCCGTGCAGATGACAAAATGTATCAAAAGAAGAGAGAAATAAAAGCGGGATACCAATGAAAATGAAAGGACAGAGTAAGTAGTTATATTTAGACCGTCAGGCAATGGATGTTATCGTTTATGTTCTAATTTATAAAAAAACGGAATACAAATAGAAGAAAACAAAAACAGAGATGAGAGATTGCCTATGGCAGGAATGAAACGGTTTATTGCATATATATATGGGTATGAAAATGCAAAAAAGGCAGGCAATACGGGATTTGCCAGGATCGAGCTGCGGGGAGAAGAGTGCAGGCTTGAAATCCATCTGCGTAGTGTCTATGCTGCGCAGACGCACTGCAGGGTTTATCTGTTTCGCAAACAGGGTAATCAGATGGAGGGAAGCCTGATCGGAGAAATGGACGTCCGCAATGGTGCTGGAGATTTTGCCACAGCAATGAAAACAATGCATATACCGACATCATCACTCAGTTTTTTCGAGATGGACGGGATTTTTTTGTGCAGCGAAGATGGACGTATTTTCATGAGCCGCTGGACGGAGGGGGAGCCGCTTACCGTGGATATGGAGCACTTTGGGGAGTGGAGAGAAAGCCAGCCAGAGGAACCGCCGGTGGAAGAAGAGGTGTATACAAAAGAAGACCTGCATAAAAGAGAAGATATGCATGCAAGAGAAGATGTGCATGCAAGAGAAGATGTGCATAAAACGGAAAATATCATATCAGAAACAGAAAACAAGCCTGTGTCAGGTAAAACACCTGTGCCGGACAGTATGAAAAAGCAACAGAAAAACAGAAAACAGACCACCCAGCCGGCACAGAAATATGACAGTGAGCTCGCTGCGACAGAACTCCCCGCGCGCAATTTCTTTCCACAGTACCAGTGGACGGACATCTGGGAGCAGTTTTTAAAAAGCCATCCGGCAAACACGCCGTTCTCAGAAAAAAATATTACCTGTATCAAAATCGAACTAAAAGATATTCGTGAACTCCCGAAAAAATACTGGTATCTCGGAAATAACAGTTTTCTGTTACATGGATTTTTTAATTACCGGTATCTGGTGATTGGAAAAATAGAAGAAGATACACAAAACAGATGGTTTTTAGGGGTGCCTGGCATTTATCAGAATCAGGAGCGTGTCATGGCGATCATCTTTGGATTCCCGGAATTTATGCCGGAGCAGGTTGAAAACCGGTTTGGCTGCTGGTATCGTTTTTTTGAAGAATAACTGTCTGACAAAATGGAGACGTTTTTGACAGGGGCTGTGCATAAAAAATGCAGCTGTTAATTGTCGGTGGAAGGGTTGAGATACGCGTAGCGCAGATGATCTGCCCATCGGTTCTGGATAAAAAAACAGCCGCGTTCTACACCTTCATACTGAAAACCCAGAGATTCCAAAAGGTAGATGGAGGGCTTGTTTTCCGGCATAACACGTGCGAATACACGATGAAGATGAAGGTCGTAAAAGGCAAGTGACATGACTTTTTTAATCGCTTCTGAGGCATAGCCCATGCGCCGGAATGCTGCGTCAAATTTATAGCCGATCTCTGTGCAGGAATATGCTGCAAAGCGGATGTCGTGCAGGCATACGGTTCCGATGATCATTTGCGGATCATCCTTCCGGAAAACATAGAAACGGATACACTGTTGTTTTAATGCGAGATCCCATTCACACTTTAAAACTGCCTGCTGGTAGGATGCGGTATAAAAGTTGGCAGGTCTTGTCGGTTCGTAGGCTTCAAAACTTTCACGATTGCGGTTCTGAAAATTTAAGACCGCATTTGCATAATTCGGTGTTAAGACTTTTAAGATCAGCCGGTCTGTCTGAGATTCATATTTTAAAGAAGCGTTTTTCCACTGCATCAGGCAAGATGCCTCCTTCTCGACAAAAATGAAAAAATGCGGTACAATACTGCATACTATATAGTATAACATTTCGGGGAAACTGTCCATGAATCAGGATGAAAAATACATGAAAGCGGCGATACGGCAGGCAAAAAAAGCATATGCATTGGATGAGGTGCCGATCGGCTGTGTGATCGTGCAGAACGATAAGATCATTGCGCGTGGATATAATAGAAGAAATACAGAAGGCAACACATTAGCGCATGCGGAACTGACCGCAATCCGCAAAGCGAGTAAGAAAACCGGTGACTGGCGGTTAGAGGACTGCACGATGTATGTGACGTTAGAGCCATGTCAGATGTGTGCAGGTGCGATCGTTCAGAGCCGGATGAAAAAAGTGGTGATCGGAAGCATGAATCCCAAAGCCGGATGCGCCGGCTCGGTATTAAATCTGCTCCAGATGCAGCAGTTTAACCACCAGGTCGAGATAGAAAAGGGTGTGCTTGGGGAAGAGTGTTCGGCAATGCTTTCCACATTTTTTAAAGAACTTCGCCAGAAAAAGAAGTCTTAAGCGCGTATCTGGCTTGACAATACAGGGCGAAATAGGCTATACTTAAATCTCCGAGCAGCCGGGGTGGCAGCGGTACCCTGAACCAGCAATCCGCTATAGCTGGGGTGAT
>ERZ773114.1701-NODE-1701-length-22772-cov-3.255359_pt1 | contig 22772 bp, 44 predicted proteins | sample MGYA00580564_ERZ773114 | MGnify/ENA primary metagenome ERZ773114 (study PRJEB29015, sample SAMEA2737836) | human gut metagenome | biome: human gut; feature: human-associated habitat; material: faeces | place: China | collected 2012 ... | reverse complement strand
GCCAGACGTGTCCATTCTGGTATCAATAATGACTGAGCCATCAGCAGCCATGTGTCCACCTCCTAACTATTTGAGGTTAAGCATCTCGTTAAGCTTATTTTTATAAGCCTGTTCCTCTTCAGAGAGACGCGTTTTTATATCAATAAGATTCTTGTTTTCCTGATAGAATTTCTTTTCCCACTTATCTAATTTTTCACCCTTTGCTTTTTTTGAACGGATTCCAACGACCGTATTAAACAAGCATTCGCCGGATTCCATGAAATATCCGAAAAACGTCCACCAGTGCATATAAGACACTGCTCTGATTTCTTTGCCGGCAACCTTGTTTACCGCCGGAACGATCATATCTCCATCCTGCTCCCAGTCCATCAAGCGGGGTTTTGGCTTATTCGGACTATCATCAATTTGACCGCAGTCGATAAACTCGCAGGCTTTCTGACAAGCTTCTGTAAGATGTTCTGGGGGTATACTTTGCCAGTCCTCAAATAGAATCTGTAACATAACAATAGCTTTCGCTTGTTCGTCCAATTCCGGGTCATTCATGGCAACCAGAATATCAATAATTACTCGAAAATCTGTCCTGATAGAAAAATCCACCCCACTGATATTTAGTGAGGTGGGTAACTCATAGGCGGTCATTTTGTATACTTCTCCGTGTACTTATTGGCCACTTCCTGCATTTTTTTCTTTCTCTTTTCAATTTCCGGAGCGAGTGCTTCATTGATTTTGTCCAGAACAATATAGGCGAACACCTGACCATTTCCAAACACAGTTGTTGCGGTAATTGGTTCTTTAAATAAATCCTTAGATGCTTCGTATCCGAGCATATAATTGATTTTGTCCTCAATCTGCTTATTAATCTCTGCCATTTCTTTGCTGGAAGAAACATTTTTAACAGATTCCTGAGCCTGCTCAAAGAAAGTTTCCAATTCTTCCGCTCTTGCCGCAACGTTAATGTCAGTAGGATTCAATTTAAACGAAGAAAACACTTCTCCCTGCTTGTTTGTGAATGTAAAAAGAAGAAATCCATCATCAATGTTTGTGTTAATTGTCTTTGCCATTTTCTACGCCCTCCTAAAAATTATTCGCTGTCAGCTGTGAATGAGCCGGAAGTAATGTCAAATTTACCTTTGACGCGCTCTCCAACGTAATTAACTGTGAACGGAATCTGATAGCCGGATGTATCACCGCCGTAGCTTGTTGGAACAACATAGCATTCCTGCTGATACGCTTCATACTTACCTGCTGTGGCTTCTGTCCAGAGATGAACCTCAACTGCTTTTGTTTTGAGGTTATCGTCTTTGAGGCGTCCATCTACAATCTTCTGCAATGCTGTAAACAGATCAGAAGTAGTATCTGCATAGAATGGATCAGCATCAGAAGATACCTCATAGCCGTTATGTTTAAATGTGGATTCTCCGAGAATGTTTTTAGATGTTTCGGTATCTGGATTGAGTTCTACATTGTACTCTTCCAGATCTTTTCCAAGACGCTCATATTTCGGTGTCAGTCCTCCACAGAGGGAGCCTGCATCAATGTAATGAGCCATATATTTACGGTCAATCTTGCCTGTAACTGCCATAGAAATGTCCTTTCTGCCTATAACTTTTAAAGGCTGTGTAGGTTAGCGACTATCTCTAATTGATAGCCGGTTGTTACTTGTTATATTACTTCATAAGTATTTTCATAGCGTACTGACAATGGCAATAACCAGTCCTGTACGCCACTCTCCTGCGGCTCTAATCCGTAGGAATTATCACGGGTGATACGTTTTATCACTCGCCCCTGCGAAAGTTCAGGAAACGCATTTAAACGCGTCTCAGAGCCATTTATAACACCTGGTCCCCGGCATATCCATTTACCGAGATTATCCAGAAACTTCTGAACAGATAACTTCTGCCGTTCTTTGTCGGATGCCGTGCGGTAAACCACATAAAACGGATACTGGCATACCTGATGCATTACACCGCATACATCTTCCTTTTCTGAATAAATCAAGGCTCCGTTGTCTGCCGAGAAAGCGATTCCGGAATCTTTGCTGAGTTCTTCAAATTTGATTGTTTCATTTTCGTATAGCCCTGGATACTGATTCAGAAGTGCTTTCATGGCATCTGTCAAAATTTCATATCCGGTTGCATCTTTGCCAATTGGCTTATCTGCCATGTCGTCCACCTCCTGCTTGTGCTTTTACTTTGCGAATCCACGTACTGCCGTATTGTCGTTTAGCGGTATCAAACCACTTTGCTTGTGCCCGTGGGTGAGCCTGTTTGGCATATTCAAGATTTTCCTTTGCGGCTGTCTGACCAGAAAACTGACTGACAAGAACTTTCTTTGCTCCACGTCTTGCGTAGGGACTTCCAGTTGCTTCATCAACCATTCCTTTCCCCTCGTACAGAAAACGTCCATAAGGAGCCGCCGCCGCGCATACTTTCCCAGTTCCTTGCAAGGATGCACTCTCAACTCTTGTTCGGTTGATAAAGTCCCCTGTAATCATCGGCATGAACGGAACCATACTGTCCATAACTATTCCATCAAGGAGATACTGAGCTTCTTGATACTGTCTGGAGAATCTATCCATATTCAGTTTAATCTTCATATCTCCATCAACTACAGAGAATCCTTTAAAATGATGAATTTTACTCATATTACTTACCCAGAATCTCAAAGTGCGGTATCACTGTATACGGACCGCCTACACTGGTAATCTTAAACACATTATCCCTGTTCTCATTCATGTACTGGTAGAATCCGCTCCGATAATCACCATCAGATACCGCTCCACCAGCCCACTCACCCTCCCAGAAGAATGATTCATCCGAGAATGTGATAGTGTCTTCCAGAGCGTTGTTAATCTGTCTTTTCCACTCTTTAACTGGCATCCATGGAAGAATCTTGCCGTCTTTATCAGTAATGGTTATGTCGCCGTTCTGGACAGTGTATCGAACGTGTAACTGTGCGTTGTCTGTTGCGTCTGGTCCGTACTTTTTGAGGATTGCTCCCTTGTCAGTAATGAGGTCGACACCGGATAAAATGTGAGGGTACCAGTACGCATCTCCAGTCGTGGCACTTTCGTAGTAATTAAAAAGTGTAATTTTAGATGAATACATGATACCCTCTCCTTAATTATTCTTTCTGCACTGTCTGCTTAATAACCTGATTCACACCGGTAGCTGACAATCCGTTAAACATACCGACTGCAACTGCCGTGATATAATCCGTTGCCGGAAAATCCGGAATAACTCCCATCCCGACCGCTCCAAGAATTCCGCCAATAACCGCCATGATTACTGGAATCCATTCATCAGAGATTCTTTTTGATGCTTTGCAGCCCATTCCCACGATGTAGCAGATCATAACGATTGCTACGCATGAGCCTAATATTGAAATATCCATTCTTTTCACCTCACATTTGGAATACCAAACTGTTTGTATGTACCTGTAAATGAAAACTGTTTTCCACATTTACAGCAAGTTTCCGTAATGGTACAAGTCTTTTCTTTGTCATTACATTTTGATTCAGCAAGACTTTTAAATCTGTGTCCGCCAGTTAAAAAGCACATTACTGTATTCATTTCGTTTACATCCCCGCATAAAGAACTGGTATCCCATCATCCGTCCTCACTCCCATCAGCAGCGGTAAAGCTGCTTTAAGGAGCAAATCATTTGTTTTCTGTACGTCCCCGGCGGCGGCATACACTGCACTCCATTCCTTTGCACTCGCTCCAATCTGCTGAGGTGTGGCATAAGAAATTGATTCACTGCCAGATGATACAGATGTTACAATGCCTGTCGCGCTACCACCGGACCCGATTGCGGTTGACGTACCGCTCACAGCGGCATTGGTAGCATTCTTCTCAGCAAGCTCAATCTGATACATTAATTCAGCCAATGAACAGACCGCCTTTTTGATACGCTTCTGAGAGCGTTCATTTTCCGGCAGCCCGTCCACCAACCTGTCAAACGTCATTGTGTCCACGAAATCACTGGCTCTTTCTGCCAGTCGTGGAAAGTCGGTTTCTGGCACGACATTGCCGAATGATTCTGTATAGAATTTATAATCTGCATAAGCCATTCCAGATACCTCCTACATTTATGATTTCGCTGTTACGCTTGCACTTCCGGCGTTCAGTGCTTTGTATGTTCCATCGCACTCAACCACTGTGATTTTCTGTCCGGTTGCTGCCTTAATGTCGGCTTTTCCGTCCCATGTAGTCCAGTTTCTGAGGTTCTGTCCATATCCAACAGTTACTGCGTCTGTTGCAACTTTGTATTTGTACACATTGCCAGCATTTTCTTTAGCCGGATTTACAGTGATTTTTGTGTCGCCACTTGCTGTTCCAGCCACGGAATTTACTGTCAGAGTACCAAGCGTAGGTGTCTCGTCAATGGTAATTACTGCGATTGCGTCAATGTACTCTGCGAAAAGAGTAAGCCCCATGACCGCAAACGCTTCGGACACCGCTGTGTGGTAGTTGCCCTGAGTGTGGAATCCAATCAGGTTTGTTTCGCCGGAAACGGTATACACCAGACCAGCTCTCGCAAAGTCAGATTCGTTCGGGTCAACATAGTACAGGACGATGTTCTCAACAGGAGTTGCAATAACCTGTCCTCTCGGGATTTCGCTGTCAGACAGTAAGAAGATTGTATTAAATCCCATAAAGTCTTTCATGTACTGGAATCCGAACTGATTCTGAATAGTAATCTCAGCCGCACCGAGATATTCATATACATCCAGAATATTCACAAATCCAACGGCGCCAGTCACATTTCTGTGCATCTGTTTAAATTTGTTCTCTATGCGACCCTTAGCCATTGCCAGAGCCATCTGGAATGTTGTTTCTGTGGAAGTAAGCGTACCGGTTTTCAGATAGTCGTAAAATCTTCCGGTAACATCAGTCTGAAGCTGGAAGAGGAATTCATCATCGGTCATCTGAACAGCGTTCTCGTAACCGTGATCCTTGATTGCTTCGATAGATACAGCCTTTGCGTATTTCTCAATAGTCATTTCTGCATAGGGTTTTTCTTTTACAACGAATTTGCTGTAAGGGATTTCCTCACCTTCACCAACATTTCCGTTCTGTAATGTACCCTCTGCATATTTTGATTTAAGAACCGCTCCGGGCGTCTTTTTGATTGGACGCATGATGCCAAGGATTTCACGTAAGTGTTCCCAGTTTCTTTCGAATCTGGTAACGAAGTCAATCTCACGTGCCGTTACCTGAATATCATTTGTCATAATAAGATTAGCTTTTGCTGCCATAAAAAAATCCTTTCTACCCATAATTGTTAAGGTATTGGGTTAGCGGCTATACTCTGATGTATAGTCGGTGTAAAAAAAATCACTGGAATAACTGGATATTCTGGGCAATTGCAGCCTGTCTTTCGGACGGGTCTTTAATTGCTTCGATATCTTTCTTTGTCATGCTTCCCGGTGTCTGCTGCTGTCTAACATGAGTGGTAAATCTTGCCTGATTCTGCTGAGCTTGCTGCTGAGATTCATCTACAAAAGCGGATGCGTCAGACTGCTTCATCTGTTCAATCAGGTCATTCAGTCCGAGAATTTTGCCGTCTTTCAGTTTGAGGCCTGCTTCTTTAATGTCTGCCATAACAGACTTCTTTGCCGCTTCACTTGAAAATTTAACATCATCGAGTGCCGCTTTGAGTGCATCTGAAAAATCACGGTCGTAGATTTTTGCATTAAACTCTTTTTCTGCATCCTCGGCTTTTTTCTTCCATTCAGCAAGCTCTGTCTGAATGTTCGCCGGATCGATACCGTCAAACCCTTTTAAAGTTTCTTCTGCCGTCTCAGCACGTTCTTTCCAGTCATCACGTTCACCCTCGACTTTCGACAGAGTTTTCGCTACTTCTTTTGCGTTCTTATAATGCTCAGATAGTGCTTTCTTCACATCTGCCTGCTTATCTTCCGGGATTTCAATTCCAAATGATTTAAGTGTGTCAATAAGTTTCTGCATAACATCCTCCTGGTCGTGTTTATTGACCTGCCGCCGCAGGTATTGGATTAAGCCAGTTAGACCACTGGCAGGGTAATGAAATAGGCGGAATCGAACCGCCGACACGCACCCTATGCGGATGTTGCTCTACCAACTGCGCTATATTTCACTGCACTTTTCGAACTGTCCAGCAGTTAACAGGATAAGTGTTAACCTTTACCCATGGGATAATTTACCCGAACCATAGACCGCCTGCAAACAGACAGCATAATTCTGAGCAAATAAGCGGAACGCCCGGAATCGAACCGGAACCCAGGGCGCGACCCTGTCAGTCTACCATTAACGTACATTCCACATAACCCGGATCCCCGGGTTAGCAAGGTATTTAACGTGTTATGCCTACCACGAGTTGTTTCGGATATTTATTTCTTTTTAAAAGAAAAGTATGAATAACAAAAACCTTAATCAAGGAGGTGTGCCATCTTGCGTGCCAGACGACAAATACGCACGACAGGATTCGAACCTGTTTAAAACTTTCCATCAAAGCGTGCGTACCAGCTACTAAATTAAAGAAAGGAGGATTAAAACGAAAATGTCAAAACAACCGTTTTACTTGTGCTTCCTGCTGCACAATTACATTATAACAGATTTCTTTTAACTACCTCTCTACCACTTTTTGTGTTTTTAAAGCATATCCCGGAGTTTTTCCACGTATCTTTTAACAAGATCGCGTTCCTCCCGGCACTCCGCATCTTTAGACATATCGCTCATTTCTGTTGTGAGTTCGTCCAGATGTTCTTCCAGAGCGGCAAGCATCTTTCTCTTACAGTCCTCAGATTTGCCGGAACGATAGCTCTGTTTCTGCGTCATGTAATCGTCATAAGCATCTCGTCCGTCAGAACGGCTATAATGCCCTCTGACATAATGTTCACCACGTCTAGCATAAGAACTGCCTCTGTCGTAATCTGGCATCATTCTGCCGTCATTTGAACTGTATCTCCCCATACTGTCGCGCTTTCTTCCACGTTCACTGTAATCGTCATTGTATCCGCCACGCATCTCATCAAGGACAGTGTTGTAATACTCCACTTTTTTATCCCAGTACTGCGTATTCTTGACATCTTTATACATATCAATCAGTTTGTATGTCATTTCCAGATTTCCGGTAGTCAGCCCATTATCAGCGATTTTGGAAAGTTCATCTTCGATTCTTGCGCATAAGTCTTTAATGTCTCTCATAATCACACCTCCTACGCTTCTCTTGTTACAACAATGTTTGCGTTCGCAACAGAAATAGCCTGATCACTGGTGTTCTCTACTGCAATATTAACGCAACATCCGCGTGGTACATCCACGTAAATTCCGGAAGATACATTATTATACTGGTCTACTGCTGCCGGTGTGGAAATCATCTGAGAAGATAATACTGGTTCTCCAGAGATTGCAATTGCCAAAGAGATAGCTTCAACTGTACCACCTGCTGGAATCGCGATATTGCCAGAGAAGTCCACGAAAAATCTAGCCTTGCACTGGTTAGTCAGTCCTCTCAGAGTGATAATTCCGCTCCCCTCTCTGTGCTGAATGCAGTTAGAGCCTTTAACTGCTGTGTTTAAAAACACTACATTCCCTTTTGCTGCTACGGTCTGAGCAGCTACATTTGTAAATTCTGCCATAAAAATACTCCTTTCATATCACAAAAGGACAGGTTCTAGCCTGCCCCTATGTGTAATACGGCATAAGCCGACATCCGAATCGATCGAAAGATACTCTCGATATGAAGTTATCAGCAATTACATCCAGTGTTGCATCCGCATCCGTAATATGTGTTCGGATTAGGAACCTGATATGCCGGAATCGGTGCCGGATTAATCGCATTAATAAGCTGCTGTGTCTGTGAAGCCATTGCAGTTGTGAGAAGTGCGCTCTGGCGGTCCTGAGAAGCAGCACGTCTGAGATCATTGTTTTCAGCCTGTAAGTTGGAAATCTTCTCGTTGCACAGATAATCAAGAATTGCTCTTGTTCCGGCGTTCTGACTGTCAATAATGTCTCTTGTGTTACTGTTCATGGTGTTCTGCAATGCACAGGTATTCTGTGCCATATTGTAGTTTACGCCCTGGATTGCTTCCCTTGTTTCACAGCAGCAGTTTGCAAGCTGTGCCTGGAGCGCATTGGTATTCTGCATATTCGCTACAGTATCGGCATTAATAGCCTGCTGGATGCCAAAGCCGGTCTGCATGATGTTTGTGTTGATTCCATTAAATCCGGTAAGCATACCGTTATTCATGGCATAGAAGCCATCACACAGGCCGCTATTGATTCCGTCAAGTTTGCTGATTACTGCGGAATTGTCAAATCCTCTCTGAATATCCGCCTGAGTAGCTGCCGTGGCTGCATATCCGCCGCCATTGCCGTTATTGCCCCATCCGTTGTTTCCCCATCCGAAGAAAGCAAAAATGAATAAAACAATAATCCACCAGCTACCATCTCCGCCAAACATGCCGTCATTATTTCTACCATTTCCAGTAGCAGCGGCAATATCTGCTAAACTATAATTTCCATCCATAATATAATCTCCTTTTTGTGTATTTACATCAATCTGGCCAGATTGCAATGTACTATTTCATTCTTTTCAACATATGTTGGAATTGTCCTGCCATCTGTTGGACCTGATTAAGTTGCTGCTGAGAAATCCGTCCAGACTGTAGCATCTTCTCAACTTCTGCTTTCGGGTCCCCCTTAAAATTCTGCCTAAACTGCATAAACTGCTGTATCATCTGCATTGGTCCATTTCCCTGCGGCATCCCACCGCCAAGTGCGTTAAATAATGGATTACTCATCTGCATTTCCTCCCTTGGTCGCTGATTCCTGTACGGTATTAGCCCTAACAGGTTCAGAAAATGAATTTAATCGGTTTATGATAACTTCGTATTTGCCTTTCAAATCATCGTATTCCTGTCGAGTAACATATTTACTGTCCATGTTCTGAACAGGCTGTTTAGGCGGCATCTGAGTGCCTATTTCGTGATACTCAAACGTCCGTAATGGCTGTGGCATACCGGAAACGTCTGTGGATTTTATGTAGAATTTTTCACTTTCACTGTCCATCAGCAAAACACTTGTCCCGGGCGCTACCAGATAGGATTTTGCGCCAACTTCGCCAGATACCCACAGGATACCATTGTTATTCTGCTGGGGCTGTTGTACTGGTTGAGCCGGCATCTGGACAGGCTGTTGCTGAAACTGGTTCATCTGTCCCGGAACGCCAAAACTATATTGATAAGGATTGTTATATAATGCCATCTTATGCACCGCCTTTCTGATTATATTTTTGCATAGATGTATCAATCTAAAAAGTTCAAAAAAGTATCGAAAAAGTATTGACATACCACCAATTTGGTGGTATTATATAATCATCAAAGTAACGGAGGATATTAAAAATGAAAAAATACAACTTATCAAAAATCATGAAAAGAGCATGGGAACTGGTTAAGAAATCTGCAATGACAATTTCCTCCGGTCTTAAAAAAGCATGGGAGGAGGCAAAACGCACAATGAAAGGTACAGAAAAGCAGATAACATGGGCTAAAGAGCTTATGAGAAAAATGAATAAAGAGTTTTCAATTGTTTTAGGTATGGCGCCAGAGAATCAGAGAGTAATATTTAGCGATGCATTTGAAAAGATTAATGCAATTATGAATGATTCTTATGCAGGTGATATTATTTATCATTTAAAAGATAATAAAAAAAGCGGTTTCGATTATTACAAATCATTATATGCTTCAGTTAAAATTAATGCCGATGCAATGGCAATGAGAATCAAAAAAGAAGTTTATCATAAATAAAGGAGAAAAAAATGAAAATTAAAATTTATTGTAATTACGGCGTATTAGCCGCAGAGAAAAGAAACGTATACACATATGGAAACCCGAACCCTACAGCTACCTGCTGGGATGAAATCACGGTGGAAGCTCCGGAAGGTTGGGAACTATATGAGAACTACATGGGTGAGTTGATGGTAACGACTCCGTGGGGAGTGAATTACATCATTAACGACGTATTGAGCGGAAACGAGAAGCCATGTTTTTCGGCTTGTGACAGAGAAGGAAGGTTGCACAGAGCCTTTCTGGTAAAAGCAGAAGATTAAGGAGACATAGAAACTATGACCATAGCAGAAATGCGTGAACGACTAAAAGTATCTCGAGCGGAGTTCTCAAGGAGGTACAACATACCAATTAGAACGCTCGAAAACTGGGAATCCGGAAAAAGCAAATGTCCGGATTATGTGAGACAGTTGTTAGAGCGAGCTGTCTTGGAAGATTGTGAGAAATAAGAAAAGGAGAGGGTAGAATGTCCTCTCCATATTTTTTTAACACACTTTAATTATTTTATTGTTCACCCGACGGCTTAACCGTTTTGCCGTAGATATACTCACGTTCATCTGCTCAGCGCAGTATTCGAGCGTATATTCCTTGCATCTCAGCCGGAACAGCCTTTCTTCGTCCGGCGTGAAATTACACTCTATCAAGAATCTGTCTATATCTTTCTTCGTGAACACATATAATTTCATGAGCATACCCCTTACTAATGCTAACGCTGATTCTGTGCAAGATAATTTGTAAGCTTCTGTTTTGTTTTTTTTAATTCTTCTACATTATTCCCACTAATCTGACTATCCAGCATGGTCGACAACACTTCCAGAATTAATGAATCTCGTTCTGCGATTCTCCGAAGACTTTCATAATCTCGTCTATCATGTTCTTCCAGTGTCTCTACTCGCTTATTAAGTCGGAATGCCGGGGTAATCCATTTAAAGATTACGGCTGCCGCACCTCCGACAATAGACACCCCTCCGCAGATAGAGAGGAAAATCTGTACAAATTCTGATATGCTCATTTAGCTACTCCTTTTCCCAGTAATATACCGGGATCTCATTACCACTATCCCATGTATCGAAATATTTGCCCTCTTGCACCGTCACCACATGACCATCTATGCAGAGAATGTACGTGCCTGTCGGATGGTCTGCACAAAAGTCGTTGACTGTATAGATATATCGTTCTGATTGTTCAATCAGTTTGCGTCTGTACCCACGCTTATAGAGATACGCTCCCCAGACATAATTTGCACTTGGCATATCTGACAGAGTACACGCCTGCACCATTAATCCGGCGAATACCGTTTCCCAGTCGAAGCCAGTTGCTTTGCATATTGCCCGGACAACGCAATCTCCGACTCGATTCCCAGCAGGATTCGGATTGTAATATTCCCATCTGTCCATCAGTCAATCCCCTTTGCTGTTTTATATCTTTTTGCTGCCCTTCTGGCTTTTGCGGCGTTCTGGCGGTTCCACTTAGCGATCATGAGCCGGTCTTGCAGTTCTCTCAGGTCGTTCCGCTTGCAGTAATCTTTGTATGTAGCATTTTGTTTCTGCAAAAGATAAGACTTCCGGTCAAGATCTTGCTGTAATGCGAATTTTGCCTGTTCATCCTTGCAGTTATCAACCGCCGATTGCATTCCAAGGACTTCACGTTTCGTCTTGCGGATTCTTCGCTCGTAAGTACGTTGTCGCTGTTCCTTTTCGTACTGTTTACCTTTGTCGGCTTTATCCTGTGCTGATAGTTCTGCATAAGGATTAAATTCCCCGTCACTTGCTCCAAAGCTATGCCGACAATTAACTCCTGACAGTCCGCTTGCTGTTCCGTATCCAGTCAATGAGAACGGCGGAAATTTCTTGCTCTTACCAGAACGAGAGTATATCTTTCCTTGCCACCATGAGTGATTTCCGGGATTCTGACCACCGTCACCTGTTCTGGCTCCCATGTGAGCACTGACCAGAATTAAATCCCAGTCCATTTCTTCCATGCGTTTTAGGGATATATCTCCTGTAGCCTGAGCCACTCCAGTTCTGACAGAACGTGCTACTGCTGTTTCAATCGTATCTTTTCTACCAGATGAATACGTGACCGTAACGCCATCACTCACAACGTTATTAACCGCCTCTTTGATGGCTTGCGTATACCCGACCGCCCCTGTCATTATATGGTTATACGCAAGGTCGCATTGCTCGATATAGAGCCTTTGAGCGACGCTTGCAGTCGTTCTTGTGAAGTTCTTCCACTCGCCCATAGTCGCAAGCATATTTCGCTCCATGAGCCTTATCATAGCCGGTGATTGTTCAAGTGGTACAGGGCTTAATCCTGCCGCCTTATATACCTTATCATCGTAATTCATTGCAGTGATTCCGGCATCTTCAAACGCTTCAAGGAGTTCCCGCTGTTCACGTTTGGTATATCTGGATAATTCTGTCAGAATATCCTCTAACAGTTTACCAGATTCCTGTAGTGTTCTGATTCTCCACGCATCGGCATTGGTCAGAATATAATCCTCACCCCTGCCAATTCTTGCCAGCATTCTCGACACAATCTCAGAGATGATATATTGATGCAGTTCTTCTGCAATCTGTTCACTGCCCTCTGTTATCCGGCGTAAATATTCAGGACTAAGCATAGTATATCACCTCTTTCGTCAAAAGTCGTGGTACATGTTTGGAAAATATGCTACAATCAACCTATTAAGGAGGTGTTGCAAAATGTTTTTAAAACTGAAAATTTACTGCACTTGTAATTGCAACTATTACGTAAATGAACAAATTAACACGGAAAAGGTAATTTGCCCAAACTGTGGCAAGGAGCATCCGTCTTCATCGCAGATTATATCTATGCTTCGCATGGCTAAGTGCATTAATGATGGCAATGTTCCTGGTGCAAATACAGTGAAGGCATTTGCTGTATCTAAGCAAGAAGATTCTGGCTGTTAATAATGTTATTGCAAAGTGGAGAGGGGTTTTAATCCTCCCCACTTTTTTTAATTAATTCACTAAAGGCCCTCTTTAGCTTAGTTAAATACATTATTTGCAGTTCCGATTTTATAAACATAGTCACTCATATTACCATAACTCGCAAAGTCACAGTCTTTTCCATAAACTCTCCATACCATTTCGTCATCTGAATTAAGCGATGAAATATAACTATAAAGGTTGTTTATTTGTGTGCAACTTATCAAGTTACAAACGTTATTTGTTTTTGCGTTAATTTCGCCAGACTTCGGATAAATGCTCTGAAATTCTAACCTTCCAGTTCCCAAATCACATTTTATAAAATTCAGTTCTGCGCCTAATATAACAGCACTATTTCCGTCATTGTTTTTTCCGTCATGTACAAGCATTGTTTCGACGGTAGTCGTAACGATTTTGCAAAATTTAATCGTACCTTTTTCGCAAGGACTCATACCAATTCCTATTGCAGGAAATCTCCCTGTATCATCACTTATATTAGGACATCCACCCCAATCAAATATACAGTTTTCGATAAGCCACTCGCCTTGTATCCCCCTACCACTACTCTCACAGTGCATAGCATATCTTGTGTTTTTACTTTTTATTGTAAATCCTTTAATGGCTGTAAATGTCCTTGGTAATGAAACGATATGAAAAGCACATTTTTCAACAATGTCACTTCTGATAGGATTTTCTAATCCTGTTGAGCCATTCCATTCGATAATGGTATCTTCTGGATTTCCACTCTTTGATTCGTAAGTAACCCAAGGTTTTGTAATAACACCTTGATATTTGCTTGTCTGTGCTATACCCGTGTATTTGTCTTGTAAATCTGTGTATGTTCCCGGTAATACGATAATTCTGTATCTTTTTGCGTAGGAATTATCGGTAATCGTTTCGTTCGCATGGTAAATAGTAGCAAATGGTTTTTCTTCCGAACCATCACCACTCGTATCTGAGCCTGTGGTTGAGACATATATGCAATATTCTTTTATTACAGAACCATCTATACTTTTTATATCATTTACAGAATCACTTAAACTTTCCAAAGTGTTATTGATATTGTCAATGTCATATTTTGGATTTTTGAACCAGTTAGATTCTTTCTGTGTAATGTCACCAGAATATAATTTTGCACCAACAAATACACCAGATTTCTGCATTTCAGTGATATACATCGTAGTATCATTAGTGATTACTACATCGCCGTTACCTGACGCTGAATGTTTACCAATCGGTATCCAATTTCCGTCAGTATCTTCGTAAAAAGTAAAAGAGCCACTCATATTTTCATAATGATATGTTCCAGCCTTTAGTGAAATTGGATTGAACGATTGATATGTTTCGGATTTAAGCTGTTTTTTAGCACTTTTGTTCCAATATGTTCCAACGCTTGGAGTTCCAATATCATATTCTTTATATCCGCCAACGTGTTCTATTTTGTTATCTAAATCTTCTTTTATCGAATTAGTTTCCACTTTCAGAGAAGCAACGTCCGTCTTGTTCTGCTCGATCTGCTGCGCCTGTTCTGTAGTGGCTCCGGGCTTGACCGGATTCTTTTCAAGGTACTCATTTACTGCATTTTTGATTTCTTCCGGTGAAATCTCACCGCCTATTCCTTTTAAGCATAATTCGTATAAATACTTCTCTTTTCGCGTGATTGGCTTCGGAATTTCGCCCGTGTAATCACCTGTCAAATACGCAAGATATTTTTCTTCCCTTGTTACTGGTTTATCTGCCATTTTTTACTCCTCTCCGAATAATGTTGGCTCGTCTGGCTCGGCTTCTTTGACCATTGCTTTCGCTTCATCCTCTGTCATTCCCTCAAATTTCACGAAATACAGCCAAGCAGGTACTTTATTTGTAGTAACATACTGCCACCATCTTGCACGGTCGTTTTCACGCACATATAGGATGTCTCCGAAATCATAATTGACTTCATAGGCTCCGACAGGTGCAAGTCCGTACAGGTCAGCGTAAACGTTCAATGCGTAGATTACTTCATCCAAACAGGATTCTAGTTTGTCTCGAACGTCTTTAATAAACTGCACTGTCCTCTGCTGTTCCGCTTCTACTCCTGTAGCCGTCTGAATGCCACTAGATTCGTTGAAAACAAAGTACCCGTTAGAGAATCCAATCTTATATCCTAACTGGCTTAAAAGGGCATTTATGCCGGCTATACGGGTATCTGTGTTGAGCTGTGGATTGATTTCTTGGTAGAATTCTTTTTCGTCCTGTCCGAATACATTCTTGACAAAGTGCGGTAATCTCATCTCGTTCCGTCTGTTCTCCATGCCCTGTGGTGACATAGCTGACACAGGTGTGCCACTTGGCATCAGCAGTCTATCATCTGCCAGAACAATCTTCTGAGAATCGAAAATTTCTCCGGCGTTACGGCTGTATGCAATGTCGAGGTCTTTTAATTCTTCGATAGCTTCTGCAAATATCGGAAGTCCAAGTGGTGTGCTGATGTCCACATTGTTCGCCTGTGGTGTCCGCAGTACTCCATACAGAGGCCCATCCAGCTTCTCACCGTTTACCTTGAGTATCGGTGGCGTATCTGCCATGAGGTCTGCCCACTTAGTCTGTTTAAGGTCAATCTTATCACCGATGCTCTGAGGTGATTTTGATACATAGGCTCTATTAGAAACGTAGTACGGATAGGTTGTCACTCCGTCCACGGTGGTCTCGACAAATCTATGATATTCGAGCCTTGTGTAGTATTTCCGTCCAACAGTGTAAGAATCCTTGAATATAATCCCTTTGATTTCCTGATTATCATAATCCACAATCATCACGTCTGCCGGAGTAAATACGTCAAGGCTTTCGCCGTTTGGCTTAATGAATACCGTTCCATAAGCGCATCCATATTCTACCCAGTGCCGGATCTGGAAATACACTTTATCAATCTGTTCCTGAAGCCATGCTGCTCTTGCGGAACCGCCTATCTGAATGCCGATCGCCAGTGTTGCGAGCCGAGCTGTTTCTGAGCAGACGGATTTAGCAAAATTAATCGTCTTGATGTTATTTTTATCATCTAACCAGTATGGAACGCCTCGATATATGTTTGCACATTTATTAATCAGTGATTCCATTTCTGGAAATTCTGCCGCCTGGATATTAAAGTCCTCTTCGGCTTGCTTTTTGAATATCATGTTAAACCACCTTTTTAGTGTTGTTATAAGTCCCATTTAATCTACCTTTTAAAATCCATCCATCTTACAGAAGTATCTCGCACAATAATGTCTTCATATTCTACAACTTTTAAGATTTCGTCAATGTCAGATGATCCATATATTTTTAAACCGATGCTTAAGAATTTATTTATTTTATCTGAAAAGTACCTATCTAACATTTTATGCACTGCACCCCCTTCTTCTCCACATCTCTTCAGTGGCGTATCTGCAAGCATCTATAAAGTGATTATCTTTGTCGGGATAACCGCTTATAATGTTTCCGTCCTTGTCTCTCTCGTATTCGTACTTCTTGAACTCTTTTAAGGCTTTTGGTGTTCTAGCAGGGTCAAACACTAATTTTCTTTTTTGCAACCACTTCATTGAGTATTCAATGCTGCCAGGTCCTTTGATTGCCCCTCTTGCTGGAAGTCCTGCATCCCTGTAATCATTTACAGATTTATTCTCAGCACTGTCACAAGTAATCACATAGTCATCATAACCACGCTTCTTGATTTCGGCAGCAGTCCAGTCATTTGACTTTTTGTTTTCGCCAATTTCATCAAGAAAATAAATTGTCTCTCTCGCATGATCATAATAGATCCGCGCAAATGCATAAGGATCTGGGAACCATCCCCAGTCAACACCCTGATAGATTCTATCAAAGTGGCTGATTTCTTCGTCTGTAATAGTCCGCTCTTCGATATATTCAAAAATATTTCCGCCATTTCCGTTGGCGTGTCCTAAATATTCGTTGTCATAAGCATCCGGATTTACTTCTTTTAGATGTTCAGCATCTGCAAGGAATATATCTCCGAGCCATTCCTGCTCAATGTCAAGATCAAGATATGTACTATGTACAACCAGTGCGCTATCGTCTTTTTCTTCTGCTTCTGCTGTATATTCATTCGCCCAGTTATTCTTGCTTCTCGGTGGGTTGAATGATTTAAACTTGTACGCTTCGTTACCACCACGAATCGCAGACTGCTGAATATTTCGTATTTCTTCCGGACCGGCAAATTGATCAAGTTCCTCGAACCAGACAATACCGATATATCCAAACTCTGGCTTGATAGATTTAATCTTTAACGGATCGTCAGCGCCACGAAAGTAAATCTTCTGTCCAGTGGGCTTATACGTAATCTCCATAGGAGATACCTTGCACGTAAATTCCTCATTTAGATTTAATTTATCAATAGCCCATTTCATCTGAGCATAAACAGAATCTTTGATAGTGTTTCCGACTTTTCGCAGAATCAGAGCGTGCATGTTTGAATTATTCTTCAGCAGTTCCGGTATAATCAATGATATTGCCGATGACTTCATGGATCCACGCCCGCCGGGGAGAATGTATTCGCTATGTTTCTTTTTCCGGATATCTCTAATCATTTTATGAAATACGTCCGGGACAATATCCAGATCAATATGATATTCACTTTGTAATCTGGCTTTTTCTTCTGCTTTCTTCTGTTCTTCTCTGGCTTCTTTTATAGCAAGCGTTTTCTCCAGATCGTTCATAGATTTCAGCTGATCGGAGAAGTCCGGAGCAAATCCGAATGAATCAGTCAGCTCGCCCCTTGCAATCATGGAACGGCGTTGCTGGATTTCTGCCAGAGACATAATGTCGGTGCCTTTTTGCTTTTCAATGAGAGACTGTTTTTCGGCTATATATGCAGAAATCGTAGGTTTCCGTAAGTTCTCGCGCCCTATTACATCAGCGCTCTTAGGTGCGTATCCTGCTTTTCTTGCGGCATCAGATGCATTTCCGCCATTCTTTATATATTCATCTGCAAACGCTTTCTGTTTAGGCGTTAAGTCCATCTAATCACCTCTGTCTGTCCTTATTTTCTGACTGCCTCCCATATTTCTTTTAGGCACATGACTACATCATACTGGGATGCAGTTCGTAATATTTCATAGTCACAATCTTTCCAGTTTTCATGTTTCGTTGGTCTGAATACTGGCGTTGATATAATTGTTACTGTTATCAATCGCTCCTGCTCATGGCTGTAGAATTGTGACGTTCCGATTTTTATGATTAATCCGGTGGATAATATAGCTTTTTGAAGTTTTCTTGTAACTGCTTTTAAGTTTGCCATATTATCACCTCAATTCAAAAAAGTCCCCAGTATAGCAGTTATATACAAATATAATACCACACTGGGGAGATTTAGCTCTCTACCACTTTTATAAATTTTTAAGTTTTTTAAAGCCTGCCAATCAGCTTGGCCAGATGATAATATTCCGCCATGACCTTACGTTTGTAGCCATAGAAGTCATTTTCTGTTGCAGGAACCGTCCTGATTTTCTCCATTGTCCGATAACCAATACTATTTACAATACTGTCATAGATTTGCGATTCAATGCCGGGTGCATATTTGATAGATACCTGTAACAGATTGTATTTATCACTTTCGCTAAGATTCCGCAAGTGGCTTTGTAATGTCGGTATATCATCCGGCGGCACTCCGTAATCAATCAGTGTTGCCTTTCTCAGCTTCATTTATTTCACCTTCTTCATTCAAACTCCAGTCACATGGTATGCCTTGAAAACATTCTGGACAGTGTTCGTATAATCTGCAGCCTTTGCAATCCGCTGACTGTCCAGTACAATATTGCTGTAGTACGTGGTATGCTGATATAGCAAGGTTTGGCGTTATGTCTGGTGTAGGTTTGTTATTCATTCTTCTTCTCCTCCACCTCTTATCGCTTGCTTTTTATCGCTCGTTTTTTATCGCTTGTTTCTGTGATTTCTCTCAAGCAGGCATTCCAACCAACCGCAATAATATCTTTTTGTAATTCTACATTGTCAATTGGAACAATATACTCTTTTTTCTCAGGCAGCGGCTTAAATGGACACCAATCAGGAATCACATCATTGTTTGGAACTCTCCTACTATTCATTGCTCTGCACCAAAATTCGCTTATAAATTTGCATTTTCCGCAATTCTCTGGTGTATCTGTCACTAATACTGATTTACTCACCTACTTCACTTCCTCTCAACATCAGGCTCAAAGTGTTATATCCCGGGCAAGTCCTAACTCCGTTTCTGGTATCTCTTAACAGTACACAATACGGATATAACGCCATGACCTCATAGACGTGTTCTGTGGCATCCTCGCCGCGTTGGTCGATGTATTTGAAACACTTTCCCGGTCTGAGGAAGTACCTTGCACATACATACGCTTTTGTCCCGAATCTTACGCTTGCACTGCTCATTTGTGTTCCTCCTGTAATAGTTCTTTATTGTCGAAAATGTTCCCAACCACTTCATAATGTTCAAGATCAAACTCACCAAGATATTCTCTAGCCGTGCTACCAGTTTCGTTTCCTACCCATCCGGCAACGTTCCATTCAACGGTTTCATATGCCGCATCCTCTGGATAGGATTCGTCCAAGTGTGCCATCAGAATATCATTTTCCCAAATTTTCTTCCCATTCTTGTCGCAAAGTCCTGTGAACTGACAGAGGGTTTTCGGATCAATTTCCACACATTTCCATCTTACATAATTGTCTACATACAAGATTAAATGTCTTTTACCTAAAAGGTCATATTTTTTCACATAATTTCCCTCTATCCATTCACCGTTATCTTTTTTCTTTCCCTTGAAAAGAATTTCTCTCATTCAACTCCACCCTCCTTTTACAATTTCTATTGCTCTGTTCAGTCCAGCATTATATCCTTGATGTACGTCAGATAAGATACATTCCGATTCAACGAATTTATCTCTTTTCAATTCACTAATAACCTTGTCCACATCAAAAGCTGTCGGCTGTCCATCAATTACTGCACCTATTGCAAAATCTATATCCGAATTTCCAAGAGAGTCAATTATTTTGTCTGCATCAATTAAACGCATTTATTCATCCTCCCACATTCCCAACAACCGCATCCTCTCATACAGTACAGCGACGGTCTTGCGTCTGTATCCGTAGAAGTCTTTCGGGTTCATCGGGATATATCTTTCTTTTCTGATTTTCCTGTAACTTTTCCGGTGTAGGATATTCTCGATAACCATATCTGCTATCACCGTGTTTTTCGGGCAAGCTGACAAGGCAGTACCGGAAAGTAGGTATCCGTACTCTGCCGGAAAGTCTTTCAGCATCGTATTCAGCTTTTCAATGTCCTCTGCCGGAATACCGTAATCTTTCAGCTTTTTGTTCCTTGTCGGCATACCGTTCTCCTTTCTATTTGTCTGAGTGGTGCTTGTCATACATGATCGCCACGCATACAAGGCCAGTCGCTCCGAATATGGTTCCAAGGGTAAATCCTAATATGAATGTAATCATGGCTCGTCCTCCTTAACATAATCTTCACACTCCTCTGCATATTCATAACTGTCCATATCGTCACATCTACGCTGGCAGGAATCCTGTTTAGTACAGCAGATGCAGCATTCTGTTTCACCGTCCGGACAGGTTAATTTACATTTTCCCATTTAGTCCTCCTTGCATGGTTCTGGCAACGGTGTCCATGCAGTTACAGGCAATCTGAATTCTACAGGAGTCTCAATTTGCCCTGGAACTACAAAGGCTCCAATGCCGTCTCTTATTAGTTCATATCTACCAATTGCCGGGATAAAGCCTTTAAGCAGTACAGCAACATCCTTGCCCGGATCTGGCAGTTTCTTTTCGACTGGAATCCAATCGTTTTCATTTTCATCCAGTTCTAAGTCATCCTGAAGCTGTTCAATCATGTCCAGAACGTCTCTGGCGGTAATCATTTCGTACTGTTCTGCCAGCTTCTTCATCTGATTGTGATAATCGGTTAATCTATCTTTGATATGACTCATTCTTCCACCTCCTCATAAGTTTCTCTGAATATATCTGGTTTGCATGGATAAAACTCTCCATGAGCACCACGGATGATGTAATCTCCTGCTTTTGCGACCATGATTCCTTCAAGTGTTTTTATCTCGCACCACGCTGGCTCTGGATGGTATTTTCCAAAATGGTGAGTTATAATGTCGTTTCTGCTGACTGCATCCCAGAACCAGTCTTCTCCAACCAACCCTCTTTCGTTAAGTTGAAATGCATCAATTATAACCGGCTTCTTTCTGTACTTCATACTTCCACCTCACTATCCTCTGGCATCTGATAATCAATATGTCCATTTACATAGGCTTCCTGAATCATATCCAGTACTTTCATGGCTTTTGCTTTGGTGGAATATTCTCCGAGCAAGCAACACCATCCCATATCTCTTCTTACACTTATTACTCCACCCGAAACTTCGATATCGGGTAAAAATTCAAATGCAACTAAAACTTCCTTGTTCTGACTTCTGATTAACATTTTGCGTCCTCCTTGTAATTCTCAATCTCATTGCAGTTAGGTTCATAAGGCTTAGGATATGCGGTATATCCGCACTTCGGACATTTGATTTCCGGCGGATAGTACTCAACCCATTCCATGCTTCCACCACATTCTTTGCAACGAATGTATCTCTCTACTTTCTTTGGTTTCATTTTGAAAAATGAAGTATAATTATTATTTTTCATTTTCATCCTCACTTTCCCCATGTAAGCAACTGACACGCTATTGTGCAGTCCTCCATGATTGATTTATTCGAATGCTACATACCCGTTATTCTGCGGGATTCTTTAATATAATCCCTAACTCTTCTTTAATAGCGTCTACATAATCAATCCATTCTGCCAGACCGTCATTGATATAATCAGCAGCCCGGTCAAGTCCATTTCTGAATCTCTGACAGCGCTTCTCGCCAAAACCGAAATCATCATGCAGAACAGCGATTGACAATATTACAAATGAATCCGCTATAACCTCTTTTATCTTTTCTGACGCTTTATCAAGGTCTTTTACTGCCAGAGAGGTATGTATTCCAGTCGCACCCCGGAACTTGCATTCCTGTTCGAGGGCTTCAATCCCGCCCTGTTTGACAATTCGTCTGGCAAGGTCAAGCCCGTCTTCCCTGCCTCGTTCATATTCACGCATTTTATTCATTGTGTTAGACCTCCACTCTTTTTTAGTTTTCCCATCCAACAGCTCTCCTTATTTTCTGAGTCAGAATGTCAAACTGTAAGAATAATTCCCTGCCCTTACATTTCCTTGCTTTTATGTCACAGTCATAATCATTTATCTGATATTTCCCTTCTAACAGATCGCCATTATCCAGATATCTTTGAAAGACTCCCTTAGAAATTCCGAACCGTTCCAAAATCTCTATTCTGCTCATACTGTCGACGAATGTACCATCTGCTGTAACAATGTCATAAAGTTTCATCTTGTCTCCTTACTTATCTTTCTTATTCCGTACCCAACTGGAGTATATGCTCTGTCGGTACTGGGGTGGTTCGTCTTGAGCAAACCATCATCAACCAGATTATTGATATGCCTCCAGACCGTAGTTCTCCCGGCATCCACCCTTTCGGAAATCTCTGTAATCGACGGTGCATATCCAACCAGTTTGATATAACTGACAATATACATATAGATTTCTTTTCTGAGAGCCTGTCCCTGTTCGTATCTATTCTTCGTGTTGTACATTCTTTCTCAACTCCCTTTGTTTAGAACTTAAAGCATTGTTTAAAGCTAATATGCAGTCCAGAATGAACTGCTTATCATTCTGGTCAGGACATACACCAGCTAACTCTCCAAGTTCGTCTAAGCGATTACACGCCTGTTCAGAATAGTCGTCCGTAAGTTCCACCTGATAGAACTCCTTTATAACTTTCCAGAATTCTGTCATAAACCTTTGTATAATTGGAATATCCTTAGCTTCTACTTTCAATCCCTCACATCCTTTTTGTATACAATATACTGCACACTGTATACGCTCTATTAATTTT
>ERZ773114.1693-NODE-1693-length-22821-cov-7.625802_pt1 | contig 22821 bp, 33 predicted proteins | sample MGYA00580564_ERZ773114 | MGnify/ENA primary metagenome ERZ773114 (study PRJEB29015, sample SAMEA2737836) | human gut metagenome | biome: human gut; feature: human-associated habitat; material: faeces | place: China | collected 2012 ... | reverse complement strand
CGCGAGCTGGGTTCAGAACGTCGTGAGACAGTTCGGTCCCTATCTGTCGTGGGCGCAGGATATTTGAAAGGAGCTGTCCCTAGTACGAGAGGACCGGGATGGACGCACCTCTGGTGCACCGGTTGTCGTGCCAACGGCACAGCCGGGCAGCTAAGTGCGGAACGGATAAACGCTGAAGGCATCTAAGCGTGAAACCGCCCTTAAGATAAGATATCCCATCGAAAGAGTAAGACCCCTCAAAGACTATGAGGTTGATAGGCCTATGGTGTAAGCATGGTGACATGTTCAGCCTGCAGGTACTAATCGGTCGAGGGCTTGACCTTATTTCATCTCTTCTGATTACGCTTCTCTGTTACTTCCTTTATTCAATTTTCAGGGTTTGATACCTTGAATATATGATAGCCGGTGCATATGGCTATGAGGTTCCACCTGTTCCCATTCCGAACACAGAAGTTAAGCTCATACACGCCGAAGATACTCAGATGGTGACGTCTCGGGAAAATAGGGCTGCGCCGGCTTTTATCATATATACCATATTCCTCAATAGCTCAGTCGGTAGAGCGCATGACTGTTAATCATGATGTCGCTGGTTCGAGTCCAGCTTGGGGAGCCAAAACAAAAACATACAAACCGTTTCGATAATATGCGGCTGTATGGTAATCAAAAAGCGTCGGGAATAACTTCTCGGCGCTTTTACTTTTCCCTAAACAAAAAATCTCCCGCCCTCAAACGAGAGCGGGAGAAAATTTTATTTATCCTCTTTTGAACCTATCTGCATATCAGCAGCCTCTTCCGTTTTGGATTTAATGTTTTTCGCCAGTTTCAAAAGGAAAGGCGGCAGAGGTGCACCGATGTCCTTGACGTTCTCCAGAATGGAGATGATTTCGTTGGCGATGAGCCAAACAGCCGCCACCGATGCAACAAGAAAATGAAACGGTATCGTTACCCCTATATTTGCAGCGGCAAACGATAACAGCCAGTCCAGTATAGCGCCTACCGCAACCAGCAGCCACATACATATCTTTTTTGCAATTCCTCGGATAGATTTGTACGAGCATACAGTCTCCTGACGGTACTTTGCGGCACACAGGCCCGTGCCATAGTCAATGATGTTGCACAGTATCAGCACTATCATCGGCACGTAAAGCAGTCCGAGCCAGCTTGACAACGCCGCACCAATGGCTATAAACCATCTTTTAATATTATCCATGATGATCTCCTTTCTTATTCCAAGCCCTTATCCGATATCCAGCCGCCTAATGCAGGCACATATGACCAACCTGTGGCGACGTTAAGCACCTGTCCGCCCTTGACCCGGGTTATTACAGCGGCATCGGCAGAGGGAAGCTTTCTGACATTCCAGGTGCCTTTCTTAACAGTTACCTTCTTACCAATACCAATAGCAGATGATGTGCCGGGCTTTGTGGCGGTTGCACCGTCAATGGTGATCGTGGGAGCCTTGTCCAGATATGTAAGGTAAGGGCATTTGCCCCACCACTTCCAGGGTCTGAGTGAGAGTTTGGTTTTGACTACACCAAACTCATGCCCACGAGCCTCAATTACCTCGCCATTGCCGATGTACACACCTACATGACCCGACATAAAGACCAGTACACCGGGTGTGTCAGGCATGGTTGAGATGGCACCACGCTCCCTGCAATTTGCCCGCATCATATTTGCAGACACGTCCTGCGAGCTGTCATACTTTGGCGTAGATGTAGGGGTGTCAGACCAGAGATACCCCTTAATCAAACCTACACAATCGTGGACTCTTTTGCCGTACTGGGAGGGAAAGTTGTTATAAGCAGTCCCTTCCCATTTATAGAATTTAGGCCACTGTTTCTTCTTGGAAGTATACAGGGCTTCTGTTCCGATCTGACCGAATGTGCCATACCAATAGGGGAGACCCAACTGAGCCTTGGTGTATGCGACCAGACCGTAGTTTGTCTTAATCATTTTGAATTTCTCCTTATTCAGTAATTTCATCGTATGTCTTTTCAAAGATGTCGGGTTTGCAGGGGTATTTTTCGCCGTTAACCCCGGTGATAATATAGTCACCAACAGAAGCAGTCATATCACCTTCAAGAGTGTGAATTATGATCTCTTTGTCAGTCTGATACGCTTCTACCACGACTGGCTTTTTGCGATACTTCTTTGCGATCGGCTGATCAATGCACATTGTATTCCCTCCTTTTGTTATGCTTTCAGAGCGAAATTTTGTCTTAGCCATTTTGAATTTCTCCTTATACCTTAAAAGCAAAATTACCGATTATGCCTATATATGTCTCGTCATTTATAGTGAATATGCTGCCTCTGGAGGGACTCTGCATTCCACCATCAAGTGACATGATGTGATTTGTTATCACGCCCGAAGCGGCAAACGTAAAGGGCTTAACGCAATATGATGCGAAATACCCCACAGCTTCTTTTCCATAATATGCAGAGGTGCCGTTTCTAACGCCGTTTCCGGTGAACCAAATCAAGTATGAACCACTGGTATCTACCTCGATTCCAAGCTCGGTGCCATCGAACATATTCCCCGTATAAATGCCCATCATCCACGGCGTTGTTCCGCCTCCGACGCTGATTCCATCGGCATCAGATGCAATATATAGAAATGGGTCATTGGTAAGCGGGACCGACTGCGTTGACCAAGCCGGAGATTGGTTGCCCGTTTTAGTCGAATAGGTGATATTAGAACCGGACACTTCGATTACAATTGGCTTGTTGTTGATGTTTTCGGCAAGGGGCGTAAGCGTGCAACCTTTTTCGGTATAAGATATGCTGGTGACTGTCGTGAGTAAATCTTCTACCGAGTGGAGCCAACCCAGAATTTTAGTAATATAATTCGCCTCCGTGCGCTCCTCTTTGCTCATGCCCAATGTGGGCTGATATCTGTAGAGTTTTCCCATTTTGATTCTCTCCTTCCATTAGAACTTAAAGCATAGATTGGACCCACTCCTTGATGACCGCCGCATAGCCTGCCTTTGTCTTGTCTGCCGCTGCCATGCCCTTAGTGGGCTGATACATTTTTAACTCTCCCATTACCCAACCACCTCCGTGTCGGCTTCCTCAATCAGCTCTCCCACTGCGTAAATTGGAACTATCTGACCATACAACGTTAATCCGCCTGTTTTCAATCCGCCATCACCTCCCTTCTTGGCTACCCTAAAACGGTTGCTGTCGCTGTACTGACCAACGACTGTGACAGTGCCATTTCCATTCAGGTACAGCATAGTGCCGCCGCAGTTGGCAATAACAAAACTGCTGTCCTTAGCGACAGTCACTACACCGTCAGCACCTGCTGTGCAATCCGCATTTACTGTGGAAATGTACACAGGTGCGCTGCTATCGTTCCTGATACCGTAGAACGGATAACGGCGGTCAAATTCCACCGTTGTCAGACCGCTGACAGCTACAGTTGTTTCCTGGGTTGTTATCATATAAATTCCTCCTTAGGTTGATTGTCTTTTCCGATACTCAGCATATACATCTTGCGCACAGATATCCATTTGGGCTATCAGTTCATCGCCCGTAAATCGGGTGAACCACCAATCAGAACCACCCACACTAATGGTTAAATTCCACGTGCTTTTAAATGTGTTTTCTGTCACTGTACCATCCGATGCGTAATAGGTTGTAATCCCTGCCGTTGGCACCTGTATGTATTTATAAAATGATGTGATATTTACATTTTCTGAAACAGTCATCTCAGAAAATCGGTACGTCCACATCACATTGTGCGATTTCCACACATTTACCGCTATAATGTTGCCGTCATCGTCATAAACATTCTCTGCACTGTAACCGTCCTGCGAACTATCACTAGTTGTGGGATAGCCAAGATAAAGCAGTGTATCGCCACGATAAACACCTAGAATGCAAGTAATGATTTTTCTATCATCGCTACAATAGGTTTCATAATTATTTCCATAAATGTAGGTTTGGTATTGTCTAATCCGACTTTGCCATACCCCCTCAGGCAGCTGTACCAGTTTGGCGATGTAGTCTCCAAACAGCGGTATAACTGCGATTGGTGTCTGCTGCTCGAATAAATCGCACATATTCAAACAGCTCTGCGGCACATCAACAGTTACAGGGCAATATCCCGTGTATCCCTCAGGCGCATTATATACTCCGTTTTCCGTTATAGTTATGGGCTTGACCTTGCCGCCACCCGAGCTTCCGCCCCCACCTGCCAGCGCCTGCGTGATAAGCCCTCCGCCTAATATCATGTTCCCACCTCCTTGTAAACCCGTGTCCAGTGTGCATTTTTGCGTTTCCCGCCGTCAATATCATACGTCACCGTGATAGTGTACGGCTCGTATTCAAATACCTTTGTGCCCGCCGTTTCTGTTTCATTAGATGTTACAGACAGCAGCGGATACAGACAAAAAATCTCGTCGCTGTCACGCTGACGGATAAGCTTGTCGCCCAGGTCCTCATATTCCGAGGGGTCATAATGCTCAGCCACTGTTGACTTTCGCCTCCTTTTGGCACACAAAACTCAGCCCGTTTTCACCGAACATCATGCAGCCATGTTTCTTGCCCAGCTTTACCCGATTTTCAATAGCCCTGCTGTACAGATCATGATACTCACTGAAACTGCAATCCGCCTCAGGCGCAGAAACATCAGCCACGATTCCCAGTCCCGTGAAATCAAAATCAACACTCAGCACAGGAAGCTTGTCGCCGCCGTATGCGATGAAATCACCAATGTTGTACAAATAATCAGTGATCATCTGCGAACATTCCCAGCCGTGATATGCGTACTCACCGCCGCTGCCGACTATCTGCGATACCATCTGCTGTACAGCCGCCTCAGTCAGATACCGTCCCGAAATGCGCTCCGTGTGACGCCAGTCGGAGCCCGAGGCATACTCATTGCCATACGCCTCATCAGTGGCATATACGCCTGTTATGTGCTTTGTGCCCCGCCTGATGATCTCCGTCCTGTCACCCTCCGCAGGCACATCCAGCCCCGAAGAGGGCGCAGAAAAAGGCACAAACGCCAGCACTCCGCCGCCGTCATGCCAGTATCCCACATCATTGTGTGACAGGTCGCTGAGTATGACCCTGCACGTCTTGCCTGCGAAATCCTGATAGCACAGCTGTGCCATGCGCCCCGAATATCCGCCCTCGGTGAAACCGCACTGATCGGCGATCGCTCCCACTATCTGAGACGTGGGATACCGCTTTGCCTTGCTTTCGTCGAAAACCTTGTTGCCGTCATCGTCATAGGTGTACTCAAACTGATCATATCCACTGTAATCAAATGGAATATCCAGATTTTTACACAGATCATACGCCGTGATGCTTGCCACACCGCCAGAATAGGACTGCTGGGCAATGTAAAAATCAGGCAGCAAATAGCCGTTAAACGTTACCTTGCTGCCCTCGATAAACGGCACAGCCGACCATACATCACAGGAAAATTCCGTTGTGGCCACACCGTCAAATCCCTTGCCTTCCAGCGACCGCCTCAGCCTGATGTTGGCCAGTACGTCCGCACCGTATTCCGTACCCTGATAGGTTATCTTGTACGGCAGGCTAAAGGCCTGAGCCCGTGAGAGGGCAGGTCATAGATACGGATATGTTGTAATAGTCCACCGTGCCGTCGTTAAATACAGGCACACAGCGGATAGTCGGGCGGTCAAACACATTGGTCTGTACCGTGGGGCATTTGTATTTTACGGTCACCTCGTCCGCATTGCAGGCGGTCACAAGGGCAGCTGCTACCGTGTCCGACAGCACCTGAAAATCAGCCGACAGACTGACGCTCACACCCAGACATTTCTTACGTTCCTTGCCGTTTACAGCAGTGAAGCTGTCCGAATACACAGGCGCTGTTGATATATCTACAGCCTCGCATATAACGTGTTCGGACATATCCACATTGCCGATTTTTAAGATCGTATCATTCATGCTTTAACCTCCGCTGGCGGTTTTAGCCCGCTTGTTTTCCTGCGCAACAACCTTAGCCACATACTTGCCGTCCAGATCAACCACCTTGTAAACAGGGCTGCCCGATGAAGCAGATGTGCGTTTGACCGCCGCAGACGTGTCCTGACTGTCCGCCGCCGTTGTGTTCGCAGCCGATGTGTTGGCAGAAATGCTCGCTGAAGAGTTGGCAGCAGATACATTCGCCGCCGCAGCGTCAACGTAATTGCCATCAAAAACGTCCTTCATGGACTGCTCCCAGTTAGCCTTGAACGCTTCCATAAAGCTGTCGCCAAACAGCGTGCCTGCGTCAGTACCTAACTTCTCGAACTCGTCTGAGTTTTCCGTCACCATGTTGGCAATGATGTTGTTTACGCCCTCATCGTCCTTGTACAAAGACTTGATTTTCGAGAGCTTCTTGGGGTCTTTCAGCAGCTGCGTTGCATAGTCCAGCGCCGCTTCCGGGTCTTGTTTGAGCAGTTCGGTTATAAGGCTGTCAGGCACATTCTTTTCATACAGCTCGGCGATTTTTGATGTCAGCTTTTTCTTGGCAGCCAGCTTTTTCTCAAATCCGCTAAGGTCTATCTTGTTTGACTTGGTTTTAGCCCCCGTCCGCTTGTCCGTTTCCTCAGAGCTGTTGAAGATATCGCCGCTGCTTCCTTTCAGACTGCTTGCCAGACTGTCACGGGATTTTACAACGCTGTCATAGGCTTTTTCAAAAGTGTCTCGCTGCTTTTTGGCAGCGGTTTCAACTTCTTTCGCTGCCTTATCATCGGTGCTTTTCTGCTCTTTCAGAAGCTTAAGGTTATAGCCCTTGTACACCTCAGAATTGTGGTCAAGGGTCTCGATAAATGCCCTCTCCTGCTCCAGCAGCCAGCTGTCGTCATAGCCCTTTTCCAGCTGTTCGGTCTCCAGCTCCCGGAACTTGTCCTCGACAGAGGATTTAAGGGCGTTTTCAGCGTCCTTTTTAGCCTGCTCCGCTTCTTTTGCACCCTTTTCAGCTGCCTTTGCCTCGGTGTCCGCAAGCTTGTCATAATGCTCCGTTACCTTGTCATAAAGCTTCCACCACTCAGCGTCTTCCTCATTGCGGTACTGTTCGAGCAACGCCTTTCTGCCCGCCCAGTATTCTTCTTCCGTGACCTTGTGGACAGCATATTTGTCCTCCAGCTCTTTGAGCGCCGCATCAAGCATTTCTGACCGGTTTACCACGCCGTCAACGCCTGCATCGGGCATACTGTCAGCTATAGCCTCGGAAACAGTTGTGCCTGCTTCCTCCGCCGCCTCTGCCGTGTCATCAGCCGAGGAGTTCAGACCGTCAGCAAGGTCTTTGTACGCCCCTGTCAGCTCGCCCCTCTGAGCTTCCAGCTCGTCCAGAGCCGCCTGCAGGCGTGCGTCCGCCTCTTCCTGTGACCCAAGCACAACATAACCGTCATCTTTTGCCATATTGTCAGCAGCCTTTTTCATAGCCTCATTAAGTCCTGCAATGGTGCTGTTGGCGCCCTCAGTCCAGTCAAATGATTTAAGACCGCTTACTATGTTTTCACAGTTTTCACAAATAGACTTAGGCACATCGGTTATCAGCGCCTGTCCTGCGTCCATCAGGGCGACCACAAGCTTTTCGATGATAACAGGTGCCTGCTGCAAAAGCTGCGGGATTGATGCCGCAAGTCCCTCCGCAATGGCTCCGATAAGCTGCACGCCTGCGTCAATAAGCTTGTCCGCATTGTCCAGCAGCGTTTCGGTTATCGTCAGAGCTGCATTTACCACCGCAGGAATAAGGCTGTCCAGATTGTCCGTCAGCCCCTGAGCCAGAGCCAGCACAATATCCACAGCCCCCTGTGTGATGATGTCGGCATTGTCAAGTATTGCCGTTATAAGCGCCGTGCAAAGGTCAGCCGCCGAGCCTGCGACCTTGGGCAATGCGGATATAAGCCCCGACAGCAGCGTGTCGATTATCTCGTCCGCATTATCTGTTACAATAGGTATAGCCGTGTCAGCAATGGAAGAAAGAGTGTCAAGCAGAGCCGCAATAAGACTGTTTGCGCCGCTTATAACATCGGGGAGCATATCTTCAAGTGTCTGCGGTATCAAAGGCAGAATGCCCTCCGCAAGTTCGGCAATGCCCGTAGCCATCTGCGGCAGTACCGCCATAATGCGGGGCATAAGATTGTCGGATACGTTCAGAACGCTGTCAATAAGGTCAGATACGAGCCTGTCAAAATCCTGCGTGGGGTCCGCCATTCCTGTGAGCATATTCTGCCATGCAGCTGTCATGCTTGCCATAGAGCCCTGCAGCGTATCGGCACCCTCAGCCTGAGCATATCCCGAAAGCCCCTGCATCTCAATGTAGTCAACAAGAGCGTTCTGGCAGTCAGCAAGGTTGTCAATGGTGTATTCCGTTGCCTCGCCGTGGGCCTTTTTGTACGCATTTACCTTGTCGATAAGCTCCTGAAAGCCCTCTTTTGTGGGGGTGATGCCTATCTGCAAATTATCGAGCATTGTGTAGTTGTTTTTCATAATGCCGTTAAAAGCATTCTGAACATTCTCAGCTGTATTGCCCGTAGCCGCCACGATATCAGCCTCGGCAGTGACTATTCTGTCGGCAAGCTTTGCAGCCCCCAGCTCATCGCCGCCCATGGCAGTCTTCAGACCAATGGCGAATCCGTTCACCTGTTCAAGGTAATCGTTCTGGGACATCTGAATGTCCTTGTAAGCGGTCTTGGCTTTTTCCGCAATGAAGTCATAAGCCTCACCGAACATCAATTTCGCACCGCCTGCAAGCTGCTCATAATCCCCGAAACTTGCGATTGCCTCTTTAGCTAAAGCGCCCACAGCCGTCGCAGCCGCAGCGGAAGCAGCAAGGGCAGCCTCTGCGATAACGCTCATAGTTTGGGTGGCAAGCTTGCCGACATTGCCCATAACCTTCTTGAAATTGGCATCATCGCCCAGAATCTTATAAACTATCTCGCCAACATTCACTTACCCTCACCTCTCATTCTCTCCATAGCCTCTCTGTGAATGCGCTCGACCTCGTCAAGCATAGCCCTGTCACGTTCAGCAGTGTTTTTGAACCTCTGGACCTGTTTCTTCTTCAGTGCAAAAATGCGTTTGAGCCGTATCACCCTTGACCTTTCAGCCGATGACTTTATTTCCGACAGTCTTTCGGTGCGTATGCCGATTATCTGTTTGAGCTTGCATTCATCGGGCAGCCCCCGAAACAGTGCACAGAAATCAAACCAGTGCAGCTTTGCCACGTTCAGGTCAATGCCGTATGCGTTCAGGAAATCAGCGTAAAAATACGCCTCATCTTCCGAAAAATCAAAGCACGGCTCACAGCTCTCCGAAACGGAAGACCGCTTTTCTTTTGCTTTCGGAGCAAGTCCCAAAATGTAAAAATCGGTTATAGCCTCAGCCGCCGCAGCTTCAGAAATGCCTTCGGGAAGTCCTGCGAAATAAAACCGCCCCGCAAGCCCACAAGCCTTTTCACCGTCCTTTTCGGACAAAGCCTCGGAGTATTCGCACATAATGCGGAAATCGGGGTCAATGGGAACGGCAATGCCGTCAATGTGCAGTATTTTCGGCTTCGGACTGAACATTTTTCTCCTCCGCAATTTTTTTCGTAAATGCGATGATCTCATCGTAAACGTATTGAAGCACGGCATATCTTTCAACGATGTTCGGCAGCCTGTCAGCAAATATCTTTGAGGCGGAACCGTCTCCGAGAATGCTGTCAATGGCATTGTCAAAAGCTAAGATCACCTTTTCCTCATCAGCCCCTCCGTCGTTTTTCAGGCTCAGAAAGGTGTCTTTTATGCTTCCCAGCCTGTTAACGAGCGGCTTCTGAAAGACAACAGGATACTTTTTGTCCTCTACCTCGATAACGCAAATGCGGTCAGTGAATTTAAAGCCCATAATATAACCTCCGTTTTTTTTATGAAAAAGCGGCACACGGGAGATCCCCGCATACCGCAGTTTCAGAATTTACTCAGCAGCCTTAGAATAATACTTGTCAGCCGCAAACTCAGGAGCGCTCTCACCCTTTTCGAGCTTCACGAAAGCACCGTTCTTTCTCTCATAGTAACTGTCATACTTGGAAGCCCAGTCAGCAGGAGACACCTTAAGAGCAGTGTAACCGCCGAAGCCCTCGAAATTAAGCTCTGTGGGTTCAGCCGCAGCCTTTTTGATGCTGCCGCCGATGGAAAGATTTTCCTCGGGAGCACCTGAACCGTCATCACTCAGGAGCAGAGAGCCGGAGCCAATCTCGCCCTCGCCTGTAAGTACGTTGAAATACGCATATCTCACAATAGCGTCCTGACCCTTTGCATACTTCTTCTTGAACGAGGTAACAAAGTCCTGGAAGGGGTCGCCCTTGTACCTGTCCGCCTTGAACTCAATGGTTCTCTGGTTTCCTGTCTTTGTGGTGCTCTCACCGTGGAAATAGTAGCTGTTTGTCTTTTCTTTGGGGTTGAGCGATGAGGAGCGGTCAGTAAATCCCATGTATGCCACCGCAAACTCATCAACGTCAGCGTTCTGCTCTGCCGAAACGTCAATAGCAAGAACCATCTGATCCGTAGTGATAAATCCCACAAATGCAGGGTTTGTCTTGACTTTCGCAAACATTTCCTTAAGTGTCATAAAATCATTCCTTTCATTTCTGTATAAAAAATGTAATTTCGATACCGGCGGTGTATATCCAGTACTGTTCATTGTGCATCGTTGGGGCAGGCAGTGAATTTACTTTTACCTTGACCTGTGAAATGCCCTCGATAACAGGCTTGGAAGCGGCAAGGGTCTCACATATGCCGCAGAGCTTTTCCACAAGCACAGCCTGCCTGTTGTTTGTGTCCATAGCTGAAACAGAAAATATTACCGACTGGATCTTGCTCCCGTCATAATATTTCTTTATGTCCTTGTTGCCCGCATAGATGATAGCGCTCTGACCTGCCGCCGATACAACGCCTATCTCGTCAATGCCGCCCAGCCTTTTCAGCTCTTCGGCAATTTGGGTGTAAATATCTCCGTTCATCGGTGTATCTCCTTTTCATGCGCACGTTTGAAAACAGCCTGCCACTGATCGCCATAATCGCTTTCAGCCCTTTTGCACCATTCGGGAGCTGCATTCGGATTTTTATGCTTTCTTGCAGACGGCAGCTTATATTGCTTTTCAGCATAGGGCATAGTCCATTTCAGTTCGCCCTTGTTGAAGTCGCTGTGAATGACTGACGATTTTATCAGATCACCCGAATCCTGCTTGCAGAAGTAATTGCAGTCTTTAAGCGCCTGCCCGGAGGTGGCAAAAATCGCTTTCTGCATAGCCTCCTTCATAGCTCCCGAGGATATACCGCCGTTTATATGAACATCGACCCTCATCTAAGCCCCACCTCCAGATGATGAATATCCCCCTGTGGTGTGTAAAAAGTCTCCACCTCACTCACAACAAAGGTCTCACCGTTAAAAATAACCTCGTCCCCCGTCTCAAAGGAAACATCATTGGGCACGGAAGAAAAAGCATCAAAATACATCTTTGCCCTTACCTCGGGAATATCGCCCCCGAGAGAAAAACGCTGAGAACGGCAAGGCTCAATGTAAACAAAATTGATGTCCGTCTCAAGGGTCTCACCCTTGCCGCCCCACCCGTCCGAGCTTAACTTCTCAATAAGCCTGACCTTGTGGGGAAGATAGCAGCGGGGAATAGGGGATATCAGCAACATACGCCGCACCCCCTGTATAAAAGTCCCGCCCGTTCAAGGTAACTCTCAGCCCGAGAGCATATGCCCCTCGCCGCCGCAGAACCGCCGCCCGAAGAAGAGCCACCCGAGGACATCGAGAACGAGCCGAGAGTGAAGCTCTGCGCCGTACCCGATACCGACATAGCCCAGGCATCAATGCCGCCGCACAGCCCCATATATTCAGCCTGTGCGCATACCGCAAGATCAAACTGCCTCATCTCCTCTTCCGTCTCGGGAGCACGGAGAATAAAGCAGTTTATCTCGCTTTCGGCTCTCGTCAGCAGGCGGTCAAGGTCGGGATAGTCCATACCGCCGAAAACGTCATAATAAAAATCCGTACTGACCGCCATACTCTCACCTTTCCTTATGCCTTGATGTTGGCAGCAGTCACGGTGATATAGCCGACAGTGGCCGCCTTGCTGTCCGAGTTAAAGCAAACTACCTCGATAACATTGCCCTCGGCAGCTGCGATCTCGGTAGTGCCGCTGGTAAGCGCTGTGCCTGCATATGCGGCGGAAGTCTCGCCGTAAACAGCCCTTGCGGAAGGATTTACCTTGTACGCATAAGTGCCGCTTGCATCGCCGCCTGCCGCAACGGTGATAACAGTCTTGCCCTTGGTGCTGCCTGCCGCTGCTGTGAGCTTAAGAGAGCCGGGAGCATATACCGCACGGATAGCCACGCTTCTGAGCACCTTGTGAGCATATGCGATTCTTCCCTGTACCGCACTTGCACCGATGTACTTGCCCGAGCCGTTCATGTCCTGGAGATGTACGGGAACGGAGAACTCTTCCGCTCTGGTCGCAAATCTGGGGTGGCCTGCGATCATTGCCAGACCCGCAGTCCTGTCATTCCATTCAATGACGTTAAAGCCCGCAATGCGTCCTACGATACCGCTCTGAACTACGTTGTCACCCAGAGATGATGCCTTAACGAACTCAGGGGACTTAAGGATAAATGAGTAGGTCGCAGGGGTAACCAGCAGATAGCGTCTGCCGTCATCGGGAATATTGGCTTCGCTCATCTGCTGCCTGATATCCACGATATCGCTGTAAATGCCGTCAACGGTAATCGCACCGATGTTGGTAACGGTAGCGCCTGCGAGAAGTACGGTAGCGCCGTCAGTATCCTCAGCAACGGCAAGGGCATAGCCTGCACTGTCAAGTCTGTCCGCAACAAGGTTGTCGGGGACAAGCTGCGCATCGTAGCCGTCGATAAGCTCATTTACTGCCTTTTCCTTGTCGATGGGGAAGTTGATGTAAGATGTGCTGCCGTGCTTAACGGGAATGCCGTTTGCACGGTCGTAGTCCGATACCTCCACCTCCGCATCTCTTACGGGGATCTTTACAACACCCGCCTTGGGGCTGCCCTCGTAGTCTGTGTTAAATACAACGCCGTTTTTCAGCTTGTTTTCCTGACGGATCTTTGCCAGGACCAGAGCCGAATATCTTTCCTGTGCTTCATGTGCCATAAATTACATTCCTCCTGTTTTTAGATTTTTATGTTGGGATTTTTCGCAAGGAACGCCGCCTCTACGCCCGAAGGCTGCTTGCCGCCGTTGCCGAAGCTTACCCCTGTGGTGACACCCTGAGGGGCGCTTTTCGCAGAGCAGAAAGAGGGGTATTTTGAGATGACCGCATCAATAGCCTTTTCAATGGGCATATCGTCCGATACCTTTGCCATGGCAAGGGCGATAACGTCATCTACAGCCTCGGCAGTTACGCCCTTGGAATACGCGCAGCACTTAGCCTCAGCCGCCGCAAGCTTCTTTTCAGCGTCCGCCCTGCCATTTTCGGCAGCAGATATCTTTTCCTGTGAAAGCTGTTCGGCAGTTTTCCGGCTGTCCTGCCACTTTCGGAACGCTTCCATCTCTTCCTTTGAGGGCTGTCCCTTTGCCTGCCTTTCAAGTCTCTGCTTGACTATTGCGTCAAGCTCTGCCTGGGTAAATGTTTTTGCCGTCTGCTCAGGCTCAGACGTAGATACAGCCTTTTCAGGGAGATTTGCTCCGCCCTTTACAGCCTGTGTGGGATCACCTCCGTAGGCTCCCGTGGAGCCATTTTCAGCCTTGTTGGTTTCGGTTACGGTTGTGTTTGTTTCTGCCATTATGATTACCTCCGTTTATAGCCTGTCGGCTTGTTTTTTCCGTCCTCAGTTTAACGCCGTAAGCACGTTTAGGGCATAAAAAAAGCAGCCGTAAAGCTGCCGATTTACTGTTTAACCCCTCGATTTCGAGGGGGATAAAAATAGCGCCTTGCCCTCTTATTGAGGGCAAAACGCTTTAAAAACGTATTAAACTTAGCTTTTTATGTAATTGGATTTTGCTATTTCACCAAGCTCAACAGCGCAAAAACTGATTGCAACATCAATAGCCTGAAGCGTTGTCGGTCTGCATTTAGCTAATGACGCACACATTTTTACATGCTTCAGAACATTCAATGCTGTTATGCACTCTTCATCTGTGGGGAGCTTTGATTTGGCGTTTGACTTTGATACCTTTTCCTCTATCATCACCTTAGGCACACTCTCGCATTTTATGTTGAAATGCTTTGCCACCTTGTCAAAGCCGCTTTTTAAGACGATATACAGATTGGGAACATTAACGGGATAATTCGCATTCTCTTTTTTAAAGCTGCGCATATCCTCGCCCGAAAGCAGAATATAATCTTTGCCGTTTTCACAGTGGCTTCTGAGAACCCCGGCAATAGTCGAGCGATGTATTCCGCTGAAATGCTCTATGTCCTTACAGGTCAGCACAGGCATTCCCTTGTAAAACTTATCTACATATTCATACGGCTTATCTTCAAGCTTAAGCTGTTCGTATTCGGGAGTGCCGTATGCTTCGGGAGTGCCGTATGCGCCTGTCTTGCGTATGGTGGGAAGCACCTCGTCCATTATCCACTTTTCAATCTGTTCAGCCTGCGGAAGCTTTGAACGGATAATCAGTCTCCAAAGGTCGCCTTCGGGAATAAGATTAAACGTCTGCTCGCCGCTTTTCGAGGGGAGGTGGTGTTTCACCACCCCCTTGCAATGCTGCTTAACAGCATTAACTGTGTCTTTGTATCCAAGCATAAAAGCACATTCTTTAGCTTTGAAGTACTCCTTTCCGTCGATGATGATAACAGAGAGCTGACCAAACTTTGGGTGCTTGATGACCTGTAAGTTTTCCATAATAAACCTTCCTTTCAATAATCTTGACAGAAAGCTCTATTTGATGTATAATAAATTTCAGATAGAGCAATCTGTCGGGTATAGCAGTAAATCGTAACTTTCCACGGTGGCGGTTTACTGCTATTTTTTGTTTATTTCTTCTTTTACCATTGCAATACCTTTGTGAATAACCTCTGCTTTGGTGATTTTGAGCTTTTCGGAGCACTCCTCAAGTGTTTTGTAAGTTTCTTCCGAAAGTCGAATTTCAAAGCGTTTATCACGTTTTTCTTGCGTAGGTCTGCCTTTAGGGGACATTTTATACACCTCCTTATTTGTCCGTACATTTATATTAACATATGTACGGACATTTGTCAAGAGGTTTTAAAAAATTTATTCCAACTGTACGAATTTCGTTCGGTTGAATTTTGTAGAAATCCTCACCCTCAATGAAATGCTCCTTGTTGCGGTTGAAATTTCTGCGGGCTGTTCCGTCGGGTCTGCCGTGTACAGTGTCAATGTCCTTGAATGTGACGACCCTCTGACCCTTGTATTCTTTAATAGATACGTTTGTATTGCCGATTACAATTTCATTCATAACATATTCCTCCTAAAATGTTTGACATTCCACAGAGGATATGCTATAATAGATTTAACAAATCCTCTGTGGTTTGGGCTATAACGGTAACGCTTGTGCTTGGTCGTGCGGCGTTGCCGTTATTTCTTTTCTTCTTGCTGTAGTTTGGCGTAGACCTCTCTAATGCCCTGTCGTATCACTTCTGTTTTCGTCATTCCTGTTTTGCTTGCACAAAATTCCAGTATTCGTACATCTTCATCAGTCATACGGATACGTGTTTCATGATTTTTAGGGTCTGTAGTTGGTCTGCCAGTTCTTGGAGACATCAAATCACCTCTTTTCTGTGTCACCATAAATATAATAACATATGGTGACACAAAAGTCAAGAGGTTTTTTGAAAAAATTTTTGGAGCATAAAAAATGCGCCTTGCAGCCAACTGCAAAACGCTTGTGTGGTCATAAAAAATCACCCTACTTGTGTAAGGTGATTAAAAGTCGATTATCTCTATATCTCCGCAAATTTCCGATAAGCATTTTCCGTCGAAAAAAGGGCGATCCATAACATCATCAATGCTGTTGACGGTTAAAGTGTTATCACCGCACCACATATCGAATTTGTTTTTTGAAAACGGGTCAACGCCACAGGATTTGCCGTTGAATTCAAATGTGAAATGTGACGCTATTTCACTTATTCTGCTTTTTATTTTTTTAGCTGTCATAGTATATCACCATTTTCCATGCGTTCCTCATCTGTTAGATTTCGGGCTTCACTACGGGTTACATCTCCGTTTTCATCATATGAATAATCGTGAGCGTGTTCACCGTTTTTGCCAAACGGGTGGTTTTTGGGATTGCCATGATCATGATTTGAAACTTGCTTGGTCTGCTTGCCGTTTCCATCATAATAGTTTCTGTCGATCCCGCCCTTGGCATTTTCTCTTTGGGTAATGCTGTTGGGTTCGCCTGTAAGGTCAGTCCTTTCAACGATTTTTACAGGGGTACCGTTTGCGTTTGTGGTCATATTCATTATACCACTTCTGCTGCCATTGTCAAGTCCTGATTTCGCCTTCCTCTCCGCCCAAACCGTCTTGCTCGACTTGCTCCTGTCATACCCATAAACCTGAGTGCGGTCATTGTGCTGTTTAAGCCCCGTCTCCTTGCAGTAAGCCCTGTATTTCTCCCTCTGATTGCGAAGCCGTAAAGAAGCTTTCTGCAAGCCCTCAGTGTCGCCTGTTTCCTGTAACATCATACATTCACGCTTGGCGGCTCTGATGCCCCGTTCCATAGCTCTTTGCTGCTGAAACTGCATATACCGCCTGTCATTTTCCTCTTTCGGATAAGGAAAATACCGCTGAAAATTGATGCCCGGAACGAACGGATATTGAACGTGCCCGCAGTTTATGCCGAAAAGTCCCGCAGGCTGACCGTAGCTCGTTTCCGAAAGGGGAGTGTAATATATCTTGCCGCCTGCTCCGTCCGTGGTCACACCCTTGGAACCGTCACGGCTGAATATCCTGCCCTGATAGGTCGCACACAAGGGACGTGCGCCCATATGCGAAGAGACCTCGATAAGATTTATCCCGTATTCATCACAACGTGCATTCTGCGCAGCCCTCGCCGTGTTTCCCAGCGTTGACCGCATATCCATCATTACATACGCCTCGGGAGACCATTCACGCCCACGCTTGTCAACGAAAGCGGGAATGCCCTTTTGAGCAAGCTCACGTATAGTCTTGCGTGTCGCTTCCTGCAATGACATCTGCCCCGATACAGCCTTTGCCGCACCCTTGCCCATAATGTCAAGAGCGCCCTGTCTGCCCTCGGCAGTGTCACGATAAATGGCATTCACAGCATTCACATACGCCGATTTTGCCTTGTACCCCATGACCGTGTTCACAAGGTTAAGGTCACTCGCCGCCTGCCGCTGAAACGCCTTGGCCGCACCGAGAGCCGATTCCTCCGCAGGAATGTCCGAGAAATATTCCGACAGCCCCGCAGCATTCGCCGCCTGCACCGCATTGTCAAGATATCCTATCTCGGTCTCAGCCGCCGTCAGAACAGCGTCCATAGCCTGCCCGTCCTCGACTTCCGAATACCCTGCAATGATAGCCGCCGCCCGCTTGTCGAAACGCCCTGCCCTCGCCAGCTGCCTTATCCGCCACCTTGACGTGTCGGAAATATCTCCGTCCCGTGAAAGCTGCGCCGCAATTTCCCGCAGGATATCATCTTCCATATCCAGCAGCACCCGCACAAGCGGAGCAGACAGCTCGTCATACTGTTCCCTTGTCATTATTCAGCACCTTCAAGAATTTTCTTTGCCTCTTCCTTGGAAACGCCGATAGCTACGGAAATGACGTTTATAGCCTGTCCCAGGCTCAGAGCACCCGACTGATACTGCGCCATAACAGCAATAAGGCTCTGTGTCTGTGCACCGTTCAGGGTCTTGCCTGCGGCTTCTTCGGCACTGTCAATGATGTCGTCAGTGCCTGCCGTATCATCAGCATTATCACCGCCCGAAGTTACAAAGCCCTCACCGTCCGAAACTCCAAGAACAGCGCTCTCGGCATTTATCCTCTCAAGCTCCCGTTTTGCCGCCTCTTCATCGCATTTCATAACTTCCATAATGGCGGAAATCTTTGACTTTAGCCCCGCCGTTACAAGACTGATGTTGTTTGCGATAAGCGTATTGTCATCAATAACAACGCTGTCCTTAAACGCCACAGTGACCTCAAGATCACCGTTCGGAACTTCACCCGTGATCATCGCAAGCCTGAGCACAGCCCTGCACATTTCCTCAATGAACTCTACCAGCAGATTTTTCTGACAGCGTATCGTAACAGCCGTCTTGTTTTCCTCGGAAACCACCTCGGTCGCAGTCTTAACACCGCCCGCCTTGTCGAATGACAGCGAGCCGGGAGAAAGCCCCACCTGAAAGCACAGAATATTCAGCAGCGCATTTATGCCGTCAACGTGCTCTGAAATTCTCAGCTCCACAGTGTTGTCGGTGATTTTCAGGTCCTTGTCCTCATCGCATTTCAGTGCCTGATAAACCTCGTCATCAGCGTCAAAATACCGCTCTGTCTTTCCCGTTTCGGGATTGACCACGGTGCGAATGCAGGAGCTTGGCACGATTATTCTCTTCTTTCCGAGAACAAACTCACGGGCAAAGCTGTCAAACGCCACATCAAGGGCTTTGAGCGTGTCCTCGCAGTTTGCAAAGCAGCTTATGCCGAGAGGCAGCTCCGTGGGAATGTTGCTTGGGAAATCGGTCTTGAAATACTGAAACAGGGGAGTGTCCATAGCATATGTAAACGTGTCTGCCATATCGGGATAAAGCACCGACAGCGGCACTCTGTCACCCGGAGCATTTGGGTCAGAAGAACGAAACAAAAAGCACTCCACAAGGATATCATCATCCTTGACGGAATGCTTCTCGAATAACGTGTAATAATATTTGCCCTTGGCTGATACCGTGCCGAAAATGCCCTCGGTAATGTCCCTGTTGTCCCATTTCAATGGGTAGAACTGCCGCCCCTCAACAAACGAGAGCCGCACCCTGCCCCGTTCTATGTATTCCCTCAGAACACAGCCGCCCTGAGCAAACGCCGCCGAAAGCAGTCGGGGAATATTCTTCCAGAACCCCTCACGACAGAGGAAATCAAGGATAAAGTCGTCATATTCCTTTGCCCCGCAGGATATGTCCACCTGCTCCGCAAAGCACTTGTGTGAAAATTCATCGCATAAAATCTTTGCCGTGTTCAGCATATTCATCTGCCGCACAGTGCCCCTGTTCAGCCCCGCACGCTTCACCTCACGCCATTTGGGGCGACCCTCGTAAATGTCCTGCCACCTGTCCATATAGCCGCTGTAAAAGCCGTTATCCCCGGGAAATTCTTCCTCCGGAAACGCCTGCCGCATTTTTTCTATCATCATCTGCCTGTCACCTCATTTCAATAATATCGCTCATATACGGCTCAAAGCTGTATTCAAAAGCGTCAAGGCTGTCAATGTTGTAATTGCCGTCATCGACACGTATATCCTCAGTAGGATCCTTGTCCCACACCGCCGTGCTCAGAGCCGCAATGAAATTTTTGCACCCCGATATGACCTGAAAACGCATTTGGGACATAATCATATTCGTAAGCCGTATGCGCCCGAGTATCTCCGTCTTTTTGGCATTGCGTATCTGAACGGGAAGCTGTTCTTCGGCACATCTGCATTTGATGCCCCTCAGAAGCGTTGTCTCTGCATTATCAAAATACGCCTCAGGAACATTGAAACGAGCCTGACAGCGGCGGATAAACGCCACCACATCATCTTCAAGTTCTTTCGGCGTAATAACTTCCTTGCGGTAATATTCATCAAGCACAACGATTTTTCCGAAACGGCGGCTGAACCCCGTGCATATTCCTGCGTGAGCCGAGCCGTTGCCGCCGAAGTCGAAGCCAATGGTTGCAAACAGAATATCATCGGGAACAGTGTCAATTACATACAGCGCAGGATTATCCGCAAACTGCTTGTAAATAACGCCCTCTGCAGATACCCATAAACCCTTGATGTACCTGTCGTGGAATACCCCCGAAAACTGCCTGTCAGCATTTTCAAGCTGTTCAGGGGTAAGAATGGGATTGTCCGACATCAGGAAATGCAGGTGCAGAGCCTTGCGCTCATCAGCCTTTTTTACCCACTCAGTGTAGAACCAGTGATTAGGCGTATCGGGATTGCAGTTGAACCACAGCTTAGCACCTTGCACCGACAGCGTTCTCGCTATAGCCTGATCCACGAAAGAACGGGGCATAAGTGCCACTTCATCGAACAACACCCCCGAAAGCGTAATGCCCTGTACAAGCGTATATGAGCTTTCGTCCTTGCCGCCGTAAACGAAGAAATTATTCCGTACACCGTTGTCCTCTACGGTCAGCAGATTTGCCGACCGTGAGTAAGATATGCGGAAATAACAGGTAATGTCGGCAATGCTCTGAATAGGGATAATGATGTTTCTTTCAGCAGACCGCACCGTCTTGCCGCATATGCCGAAGGTCGCCCCGTTAAAGCGTCTCATCGCCCACAGAATGAATGAAGTGACCATACATATGGTCTTGCCCGAACGAACCGCTCCATCGCATATGATAGCTTTGTATTCGTCCTTGTAGCACCATCTGAATATCTTCTTCTGCTTTGCCGAAAGCTTTTCAAACGTCATTCGTCATCAGCCTCCAGTGCTTTGTAAAGTGTCGGGACCTCAGAAGCCGCATTGCTTTCACTTGCAGCTTTCTCCCAAAGCCCTAAATGCTTTCCGAGAAGCTCCAGAGCCTTGACCTTATCGTATGATGAGACCTCAGTTCCGAATTTGCCTTCTTTTATGCCCGAAATGATTTTCTTGACATCATCGGGCAAGCTGTCAGTAGGGGTAAACTTAACACTGCCGTTCTTATCCACCTTAGCAAGCTCTGTACGATCAGCAAATGCAATAGCGGCAAGCTCTGCAATTACCTTGTCGGCAGTAACTTCAGTGCGCTTTGACTGCTTGGAGCGGAGCAAAGAAATACGTTCTTGAACCTTAACATTTACTAACAGTCTTGCCGACTGAACATCAGCCGTTTTTGAAGAATATCCCGCCCGAATAGCTGCCTGAGTAGCGTTTAAGTCGATGAGGTATTCCTCGCAAAAACGCTCCTGCTTCGGCGTGAGCTTTTTCTCTGCAATAATACCTCACCTCCGCAAATAAAAAGCGCCCCGAAGGACGCATAAGTTTTTTGTCAGCAAATGAAGCCCGCCGACAAGCGAAAACTAAGGCTCCCGCCCTCGGCTCGGCTTCATTATGTTCTTTGCTGATTATAATTATATCACAGAGAAAATGTAACATTCAAGCACATATTTTGCAAAGCGTACCCGTGTAAGCGAGTAATATGCTGCCGTGAATAATTCATCACGTAAGCAATATCTTCCCACCTCTGCCCGATTATGTACCGCCGTGTAAGCACTTCACGCTGTGTTCTGTCTTCCACAGAGCTTATAAGCCTCTCGGCAGTTTTCCTGCATCTGACCATTTCGGCAACGGCATTGTTCAGCTCCGTTTCATAATCTGCGAGACAACAGTAAGCCCGTTCAATAGGATTGCCGTTCTGCTCGTGAGTGCTGCCGTCGCTTTCATATCTGGCCGTCTTGCCTGATGTCAGCAGCTGCTTGTATGCATTTACCTTATCTTTTGCAAGTCGGTATGCTCTTACGGAATCTCTTGCCCCATTCAGCACCGCCTTGACCTCCTGCACAGTCAATATGCATCACTCCTTTTTCAGCAATTCGGGATTATCGTGAATGTTGCCGATGACCTCGATTTGTCTCAAATCCTGATAATGACCAAACGGCAGAGTTTCATTTTCCGAGTAAACCAGCCCAAAATATGCTGTCCCGTTTCTCTGTTCAAAAGCCACTTCGTGGATTGTATCGCCGTACCTTACGATATCACCCTCAAAAATCTTTGTACCGTTTTTGTCGGTAAGCCCTGTGTACTGCCCTATGGACTCATAATCAACTTCAATGCCGCTTACGCCTAACGTGTTAGTCATTTCAGCGGGTAAATCATACCTTTCATTATAAGGTCTGGTTAATAACCCATAGACCCAATCGCCATTTTTGTACTTTGTTCTGTAATATCCACTATCACGGTTTATTGCTTTTCCTCTGAACAAAATTTCACGTTCCCACGTTCCATTGTTTTCGCCTCCGTCCATCTTTGCCCCGCAACTCAGACACCATTGTGCCCTCTCTGCAAAATTATCACCCTCCCAGTATGTTTCGTTACACCGAGAGCATATGTATTCGTGATCACCGCATACATACCCACCTGTTTTTATCCAATGTCCATGCTTTACAGGCACAACATCATTTTCATTGATAAAATTCCTGCAAGCCTCGGCGTTCTTGTAATTTGCCCCGTCGATGCAGATTTTCTTATGAATACATTTTTCGCATTTCAGCATTTATCCATTCCTCCAATCTTCTCCCTTATTCTTTTCCCATATCCCTCATCACCCGTCAGCATTCCAACAATATCAGCAGTGCAGCAGGCAATGTGATATATCGTGTCAGCCTTTTCAGCCTCGATTTTAAGCTTATCCGCCTGCTTGATGTTGTATTGATACTGCACGTACATCAGCGTGTATCTGGTGCGCAGCTCCGTGTCCTGACGATATTCCGAGTACGCTATCCGCTTCATGCGTTCGGCAAATTCCCGGGGCATTTTGTCAAACTTGTATTTCTCATACAACCTGCGCAGGCGGTCAAAATATCGGTATTCGGGAGCGGGAAGAGGGTCGATGTTAATGCTGCCGTCGTATGCCTGATGTTCAAGTTTCTTTATTTCCTGCTCGGTCACAGGCAATCACTCCTTTGAATTTGATGTATGGTAGTGTAGGGTATGTATAGTTTGGG
>ERZ773114.1683-NODE-1683-length-22903-cov-8.978948_pt1 | contig 22903 bp, 19 predicted proteins | sample MGYA00580564_ERZ773114 | MGnify/ENA primary metagenome ERZ773114 (study PRJEB29015, sample SAMEA2737836) | human gut metagenome | biome: human gut; feature: human-associated habitat; material: faeces | place: China | collected 2012 ... | reverse complement strand
AGAGCATCTGCCTTACAAGCAGAGGGTCGGCGGTTCGAATCCGTCAACGCCCACAGGGGTGTTTCCTCGTGGTCCTTCGGGACTGCGGGGATTTTTTTGTCTGGGGGTGCCATCTCAGGGGGTGCAGTTGTCTCAACTGCACCAACAAAGAAGTATGCATTTTAGAAATATCGGTGCAGTTGAGACAACTGCACTCCCTGGGATACCCTGCGCCCCCTTTGATTTCCCTTCGCTTTTAAAATAATGTGGTTAAAAGCGCAGAATTTAGTCGAAAAGTAGTAATTTTGCAGTTGTAAAGATTTCTCATTCTTATAATTACTATATGAAAGAATTAGCACTCAAGTACGGATGCAATCCGAACCAGAAGCCTTCACGCATTTACATGGAAGAAGGCGAACTCCCCATCGAAGTACTTAACGGTCGTCCTGGCTACATCAACTTCCTCGACGCGTTCAACTCTTGGCAGCTCGTTAAGGAGCTGAAGGCTGCTACCGGTCTGCCCTCTGCAGCATCGTTCAAGCACGTATCGCCTGCAGGAGCCGCTGTTGGTCTGCCTTTGAGCGACACTCTGAAGAAGGTGTACTTCGTTGACGACGTGAAAATGGAGCTCTCTCCGATTGCATGTGCGTATGCCCGTGCTCGTGGTGCCGACCGCATGAGCTCTTACGGCGACTTCGTGGCGCTCAGCGACACTTGCGACGCTGCTACGGCTACACTCATCAAGCGTGAGGTGAGCGACGGTGTGATTGCTCCCGACTTCACCGACGAGGCTCTCGAGATCCTCCGTGCGAAGCGCAAGGGCACATATAACGTAATAAAGATTGACCAGAACTACGTGCCGGCTCCAATCGAGCGCAAGCAGGTGTTCGGCGTGACGTTCGAACAGGGACGCAACGAGGTGCGCCTTGACGACCCTGCACTGTTCGAGAACATACCTACAAAGTCGAAGAATTTCACCGAGGAAGCTATCCGCGACCTCATCATCTCGCTCATCACACTGAAGTACACACAGTCGAACTCTGTATGCTACGTGAAGGATGGTCAGGCTATCGGCATCGGCGCCGGTCAGCAGAGCCGAATCCACTGCACACGCCTCGCTGGCAACAAGGCAGACATCTGGTGGTTGCGCCAGCACCCGAAGGTGATGAACCTTCCGTTCGTTGACGGCATCCGTCGCGCCGACCGCGACAACACCATCGACGTGTACATCTCTGAGGACCACGACGACGTGCTGCGCGACGGCACATGGCAGCTCTTCTTCAAGGAGAAACCCGAGGTGCTCACCATGGAGGAGAAGAAGGCATGGATAGCAGAGAACCGCGGCGTGGCACTCGGCTCAGATGCGTTCTTCCCGTTCGGCGACAACATCGAGCGTGCGCACAAGAGCGGTGTGGAGTACATCGCACAGGCAGGTGGATCGGTTCGCGACGATAATGTTATTGATACCTGCGACAAGTATGGCATCACAATGGCGTTCACTGGTGTGCGCCTCTTCCATCATTAATTTGATGAGTTGAAGTGGTGAGAGGTTGAGATGTTGATATATGTTGAGGCTTTCACCCGATAAACGATTTGAATAACTAATAAAGACAGATATGAGCAAAGGTGACGATATTGATGCAATCATTGCTAACGGCATTTCTTGGGGTCGTGGCGGCGCGTCGAACAGAAAGGACGATGACGGCAAAGTGAAGACCAAGGCAAAGAAGAAGAAATACATCACAGGTGCCCATGGTAGTGGTTCGGCACGTCAGAAGGCGAAGTATCGCGAGCAGCGTGCCAACAGAAATAAGAAGTAATGATTTAAAACAAATAAAAAGCAGCGAAGACACAAAAGTCTTCGCTGCTTTTTATTTGTTTATACGGTTTTAATAACTGTGATAGTCGATTTATACGGTTTAATAACCGTGATAGTCGACTTTCGGTGCTTATTCGAGCGGTTCGGTTGTCAGCTCCGTTACTGCTCCCGTTGCGCTGTCGAGCAGTATCTTCGATGTTAGTTTCTTGCCGAAGAGAGCTCCGTTGAGCATTTCTATCTTTCCGAACTGTGCTGCCCACATCTCGTAGTGAGCTATCTTTTTGTCGTTGTTCGAGAGTGTGAGACGTATCTTTCCGGGCAGACACACTGCGAGTTGCAGTTCGTCTTTCAGTTTCTTAGCCATTTCGTGAACGACGGGCGGTTCTGCCGTCACGTTCTCCTCTGCTATATCCACGTAGTAGGGTTCGCCAGAGAGGTCGTCGGCTGTAGAGAGTCCGAACTTCTTCGAGAAGCGGAACGCCATGACGCGCTGTGCCTTCTTCTCGGGTACGAGCGTTACGACATACTCTGTTGTGTCTACCGTTGTGGTGCCCTGGAAGAGCTGCATGAGTGCGCGTTCCTGACGGTTGAGCTGCTCGTACATCAGTCGGAGCTGTTCGCCATCCTTCGGCATGAAGTCGGCTTCGCCACGCGAGAGCAAGTTGCGCGAGTCGCGCACGTCGTATATCTCCTGTGCCACGAGTTGTGCCATCTTTGGCTGGTTGGCAGCGGCGAGGATGTCCTGACTCATATAGTCGCGCGGATTGAGCGGCTTCGCCTTTGGTGCGGGGCGGAATGGTTCCTCCTCCTTTGCTGCCGGTGCCTTTGTGTTGATGGCGCGCAGCACACCATTCGCGTCGCAGTCTACCGACAGCACTGTGTGCTTCTTGTCGATGCCGATGACGTGGCGCTGACTCTCGTCGCGCATCGCTGTTGTGCTGAACGTTACGCCAACGATGCGGTAGTCGGTTGTTGTCACCTGCGGTGCTGCGGTCTTGAAGTAAAGGTCCGAGTACTCGTTGAGCTGTCCGGGTGTGGTGACGCTTTTCTCTACGAGCACATGCACACGCACTGCCGTTTTCGGGAGGTAGTAGACGAGTCCGTCAGCCTCCTTCTTGCCGCCTGCGAACGCTGGTAGGGTGGTGAGTGCGGCGAGGATTAGTGTTGAAAGGATGTGTTTCATATTCTATTTCTCTAAGTTCTTGAATGCTTCAGGCAGACTGTCGATGATGTCGCTTGCTATCAGACTCTCTTTGCCTACGCGCTTGGCGGCGATGTCGCCTGCCATTCCGTGCAGATACATGCCCATGAGGCAGGCGTTCTTGCGCGAGTAGCCACGTGCGAGCAGTGCGGTGATGATGCCGGTGAGCACGTCGCCGCTGCCGGCTGTTGCCATTCCGGAGTTGCCGGTGGTGTTGAACACCACGCCTCCGTCGGGCAGGCAGAGTGCCGAGTAGTGACCCTTCAGTATGATATAGGCGCAGAGGTCGCGTGCCATGTCGCGTGCGAATGTGAGGCGGTCGTAGTCGGAGGTGATGCGTCTGCCAGCGAGTCGGTCGAACTCGCGCGGGTGTGGTGTCATAATCATGTTGTTAGGCAGCTGCTGCACCCACGAACCGTGTGCGCCGAGCATGTTCAGCGCGTCGGCATCGAGCACTATGGGGCAGTTGGTCTGCTGCAGCTGCGACATGAGTGCGAGCGCTGTGCTCTCCTCCTTGCCCAATCCCGGACCGATGCCCACGGCTTGATAGCAGTCGGTGTCGATAGCCTCCGAGTAGTAGTTCTCGCGGTCGACGAGGCATATCGCCTCCGGCACAGCCATCTGCATGATGTTAAGGTTGCACTGCGGTGTGAGTGCAGTCACCTTTCCTGCGCCACTACGCATACACGCCTTCGAGGCGAGTATGGCTGCGCCCGCCATGCCGCGACTGCCGGCTATGAGCAGCGCGTTGCCCATGGAGCCTTTGTGTGCGAAGTCGTCGCGTTTCAGCATCAGACTTTTGATGTACGAGGACTCAATGGTGTCGTATAGCGAGGGGAATGTGTCGATGAAGTATTTCGAGAGGCGTATGTCGAGCGTGCGCACCTCGCCTAAGTACTGCTGGCAGTCGGCGAAGAACATGGCGAGCTTCTTGATGTGCAGCGTCAGTGTCACGTTTGCCTTCACCACGGCAGGTTCCTCCTGCGGGCGATTGCTCTCCGTCATCAATCCCGATGGTATGTCGATGCTCACCACCTGCGAGGGCGACTGATTGATGTACTTTACGAGTGAGGCGAAGCCACCCGTCAGCGGTTCCTTCAGTCCCGACCCGAAGAGTCCGTCTACGACGAGCGTCTTCTCGGTGAGTTGTGGCGGTTCGAAGTTGGCAGTTATCTCTGTGAACTTACGCACTAAGCCTTCGCCGATGATGCGGTCGCGATTTTTGGCGCATTCCTCCGATAGGTGGTTGTGTATGTTGAAGAGGAACACATCCACCACGTACCCCTTCTCTGCGAGCATACGCGACATGGCGAGTGCGTCGCCGCCGTTGTTGCCCGGACCGGCGAACACCACGATTGGTGTCGACTGTGTCCACTGCTCGCAGATGGCGTTGCAGATGGCTCTTGCCGAGCGCTCCATGAGGTCGATGGATGCTATGGGTTCGTGTTCGATTGTATATTTGTCGAGCTCTCTGATTTGAGCTCCTGTTAGAATCTTCATATCTTCGGTTTTTTGCTTTTCTTTTTCAAATTACAAAGTTAGTGCAAATTGAAGACAATACAAAATAAGCGTGTTTATTTTTTTGTTTACTGGATAGCAATAATAAAGTCACTAAATAAAGTCATCAAAAAGTGCTGCGTACTTAGCCTATGGGCACAAAAAAAAGGGGCTCCGCCGAGTCCCAACCTTTGTTAACCTTAAATCTAATACCATGAAAAACATTGCAAAGGTATTGATTTTGAGGCACATCGCCAAATTTTAGTGCCTCTTTCTTATGCTTTTAATATCGTAACAGAAGCTTTTTTGATGTATGTCAATAGTATAGGTGGTTTCCAGTAGGAAAAGTAAGGTCAACAGGGGCTACCATAAAGCTACTTTTCCTATCGATCCCATGTCAAGACATGCAGGAATATTCATTGCCTTGAATATCCTTGCCATAGTGGCGAAAGTGATGCCATGTCCACGCTCCAATCTTGAGATTTGAGCTTTTTGCACACCTATTTTCTCTCCCAACTGTTCTTGCGTGAGGTTGTTTGCTTTGCGAGCCTGTTTAATGGCTTCTCCTATTCTGTATGCTTGTATGGCATCATCCACTTTTTTTTCAAACGCATCGCGTTCGGGAGTGCCAATCTTTCCAAAATTCTTATCTTGGAATTCCTCAAATGATGTCAGTTTCATTTCTTCCATTACTAAACCCTCCTATGTTTTATTTCAAAATATCTACGTTTTATATCCTCCGCCTTTGTTATTTCTTTTGATGGAGTTTTCTGTGTCTTCTTGATAATGCCATGTGTTGCTATCACCAATGTCTCATTCTCTGTGTCCCAAAAAGCAAATAGGCGGTATGCTATTTTACGATAAAGAGTGCGGAACTCCCAAATGCCATCAGAATTCTCTAACTTTTTGAAAAGTTCGTTATTCATTTCGCCTGCCATTACGCGACGGATGTTGTAGGCTATTTTTTCTTTAGCCTCATGGGGTAAGGATTCCAAGAATGCTTGCGCACCTTCCGTCAAGACAACGCTGAATTTATTATCGTTCATATTGGTTTGTTTACTGCTGCAAAGATACATAAAAGTTTCTGAAACACGAAACTTTTGTATGTCTTAATAATGTTTTTTTCTGTGCAATATGCCTATGCAAGTCATCGTTCACCGTACGCAATCTGATCGGGCGGCGTACGGAATCCGATTGGACGGCGAACGGAATCCGATTGGGTGGCGAACGCGAGCGGTGGCAAAACGAAAGAAACCACAGCACCAAACAAGGTGCTGTGGTTTCCGTAAGTTTATGAATAAAGCTACGCTTTAGTATATATAAAGTAGCGCTTTAGTATCTATAAAGTAGCGCTTTAACTGTCTTAAAGTAGCACTTTAGCACAGCTAAAGCAGCACTTACTTCAGCACTACCTTCTTGCCGTTCACTACGTAGACACCGCTCTTCAGAGCCTTTGTGTTCACGCGCTGACCATTGAGGTTGTAAACCTTTGCGTCCTCCGGCATGTTGTCGATGGTGATGTTCTGGATGCCGTCAACCACCTCGTCGACAACCTTGAGTTTGTAAGAAGCCGAAGCTGCCTTGAAGTTCTTGTCGCCAGCGAACCATACGGTGATTGTTGTCTCGCCCTTGCTGCGAAGTATTACAACGCCATTGGCTGCCACCTCTGCCACTTCTTCGTTAGAGCTGGTGTATGTGAGTGGAGCAACCTCTAATTCGTTGTAGAGTGTAGCACCGCTGAAGGTGTTACCCTCACGCATGTTGGCTGTGTACTCCTCCTGGTCGAACGAGAGCTCTGGTGTGGTGCGGTAGTCGTTGACGATGAGTGTGCAAGAAGCAGAAGCTGCCTTGTACTCGTCGTTGCCTGCGAATGTAACGTCGATGTTCACGCGACCAGCCTTCTTCAGTGTCACGTTGCCCTCTGCGTCAACCTCTGCAACGTCGGTCTTGTTGGAAGAGTATGTCACTGCGAGGTTGTTCGGATTCAGGAAGCCGAGGTCCTTAACAGTTGTGTTCGGGTTTGCAAGGTCTATCATTATCATTGTGTCTTCGAACGAGATGCCTGCGTCCTTCTTCTCCTTCTTAATCACCTTAATGACGTACGAAGCCTGAGCCGGCAGATAGTCGTCGTTGCCTGCGAACTTGGCTGTGATGGTCACTTCGCCCGGGTTCTGCGAGAGCAGCACCGTGCCGCTACCGGTTACCATGCAGAAGTCTACGTTGCTGCTTGAGTATTTAACGGGGAGGTTGAGTTCGTTGCCAGCCTCGTCCTTGATGGTCGGCTTGAAGCCGTCGAAGAGCGGAGCCTCGTCGGTGTAGCAGGTGTAAACGTCCTGCGGGAATGTCATCGTTACAGGCTGCGGTTCCTTCTTCGTTACGTTTATCTTGTAAGAAGCCTGGCAAGCCGCATACTTCTCGTTGCCGTAGAAGTAGGCTGTGATGACGGCAGTGCCTTCCTTGTCGCCGAGGGCTACTTCGCCAGTGTTCTCGTCTACCAATGCGATGTTTTCGTTGTCGCTGGTGTAGAGGAGTTTGAGACCCTCGATAGTCTTGCCGTCCTCACCCTTCACTGTTGCTGTAGGAGCGGTGAAGTCGTCACCGATGTTGAGTGTGTACTCTTTCTGTGGGAATGTCATCGTTGTAGCCTCTTTCTTGGCAAGCGGAGTAAGCTCGATGCTCTGGACATAAGCCACCTGGCTTCCACCTAAGAGTTTGAATGTGCCGTCAGCGAATGGTACGTCCATGGTGATTGTGCCGTTTGCATCGTCCGTTACAGCAACCTTGTCGGAATAGTTCACGCATTTGAGTTCAGGAGCATTCTGGTCCTTGTACTTCACGGTTACGCGGTAGCCGTACGGGAACTTGCTGAATGTCGGTGAAACGGCGTAGCCCTGCTGTGTAGCGTCAGAGGCAGAAACTTTCTTCAGCTGCAATCCGCCACCGAAGTTGTTGAGCATAGCGTTGTGAACGGTGAAGGTGTAGCTGTCGCCGTTGAGGTCTACGAAGTCGAACTCGCCCTCCTTGTATTTGTTTTCATTGCCGAAGCAGTCGAAAGCTCCCTCGTTGCAGTCGAAGAGCACCTTTGTCGGGTCGGCAGCCTGGCGGTAGTCGATGGTGTATGAAGCCTCTGAGTCGAGGTATCCCTCGCCTGCATTAAATGTGGCTGTGATGGTAGCCTTTCCGAAAGCGAGGAATGATACTGCACCAGTTGTGGGGTTCACGCTGATAGCCTCCTCGTTGTCGCTTGCGTAGCTGATTGAGCCTTTTGCGTCAGTCGGAGTAACGGTAGCCGTCTTGTCTGCGAAGCTGTCGCCCTGACGTACGGTGAATGTCTTGCCGTCAACGTCCGCACCGAAGGTGAGCGATGTGCTTGTATCGGAAGTGCCGGCGTAGTAGTCGATGCCGTCAATATGAATGAAACCATTGCTTGATCCGCCCTTCATGTCAATGACCAGCTTGTAGAAGAGGTTCTTTGCTGGTGCAGTAATGTTGAAAGTGAGGTCGCCGGCGAATGTTGTTTCCTCTCCGAAACTGCCTGCAACAGTCTCAATGCCTGCAACAGTCTCAACGATGTCCTTGCATGTTTTGTCTTTGGCAACAACAAGATTTATAGAGTTCACCTTGTCCAGTTGCTTTGCCTCGCTGATTTTTACAACCACTTTGGTAACAGCCTTCGTGAAGGCAGCGTCATTAATGATAGACGCTACAGAAGCGTTCTTTTTGCTACCGCATCTGATGTGAGTCCAACCCCAATTGTTGTTGTTGAAGTTGCTCACGCTCCATGTGGCGTCGCCAATCTTGGCTGTCCATGTTTTTGTGTAGCCCTGACATTTGTTGTTGTTTTTGTTCTCGTCAGGGAAAGTCAGCGACTTCCACACTGCCTCGTTCTGCGCCATAACCGCTGCGCTAACGAGCACGAGCAGGTTTAGCATGAAAAAGCGTAGATGTTTAATCATAATGCTTGGTTTTTTAGTTGTTTATAATTAGTTGTTTATTCGTTTTGCTTGAATTTGTATTGTTCCGCTTGAATATATTCTGTTATTGATGTATTACAACGCAAAGTTACTAATTAATTGACATATAAACAAGTGCGTTGGTCAATAAAGATTGCATTGTAATGTTTTATTCTCAACCGTTGCTGTTCGGTGAAACAGAAGTGTTAAAATGAAAATGGTCGGTTAGCATTGCGCCAACCGACCATTATGTCTTGATTTATCGGAAATCAAATCCTTACTCGCCAAGGCTGATAGCCTCCTGCGGGCAAACGCTTGCGCATGTGCCACACTCTGTGCAGAGGTCAGGGTTGATTGAATACTTTTCGCCTTCAGAGATTGCCTCTACTGGGCACTCGCCAATACATGTACCGCATGCGATGCAGTCGTCACCAATTACGTAAGCCATAATCTTTAATGTTTAAATTGTTATTGTTAAATGTTTATTGTTTGCTTAATACCTACTTTTGTAGTAGTTGCAAAGGTAGTGTTTTTCTTTGAGATACCTACAAATAGGTATTACATTTAACATTTATTTTCTCTCCAGCGTGAGTTTTATTTTGCCTACGAACACGGCGTGCTTGCCGTTCTGGTCGTCTGGGATTGGTTTGCCGTCGGCGTTGGGCGCATACTTCAGTTCGGTGAAGTAGGAGTGGGAGTGTCCGCCGAGCACGAGGTCGATGTCGTGGTTTTGTGCGAGCATGTCCTCGTCGTCAACGTCGTTCTCCATGCTCCAGCCGAGGTGGGAGAGGCATATCACCACGTCGCACTTCTGCTTGTGGCGCAGTTCGCGTGCCACCTTGTCGGCTGTGGCTATGGGGTCGAGGTACTTCACGCCGACGCACTTCGTCGCGTCGACCAGTCCGTCAAGTTTCGGCGACACGCCGAACACGCCGATGCGCACGCCGTTGCGCTTCAGTATGATGTAGGGTTTGGTGAGTCCGTCGACGACGGTGCCGCGGAAGTCGTAGTTGGCGCAGACGACGGGGAACTTAGCTTCGCGGAAGATGCGTGCCATGTTCTCCAGTCCGAAGTCGAACTCGTGGTTGCCTATCGCCACAGCGTCGTACTTCATCGCCGACATCAGCTCCGTTTCCACCGAGCCTTTGAAGAGGGTGTAGTAGGGCGAGCCTTGCGAGAAGTCGCCCGAGTCGAAGAGCAGTACGTCAGGGTTGGCTTCACGTTCCTGGCGTATCATCTCCATGCGGCGTATGAAGCCGCCTCTGCCGGCTACGAGCGTGTCGGCGAGGTTGGGGTTGAGCGGCATGATGCAGCTGTGCGTGTCGTTGGTGTGCAGTATCTCTATGGTCTTCTGCGCTGCCGCGCTGAGCGTGGTGGCAAGCGCAAGAGTTATGATGAATATGTAGCGTTTCATTGGCTTTTTACTCTTTTACTTTTTTACTCTTTTACTTTTAAAAGCTTTTGTGGCTGCGTGGTATGGGCAAGATGCCCATACCTCCTACTTTTTACTCTTTTACTTTTCAACGATTGTCATGCGTCCCTCCACGGTGCGGTTCACCGCCTCACCCTTGGCGTTGGCAGCCTTGAAGTACTGCTCTATGAGGAAGCGCACGTTGTTCTCTTCGCCCGTGGGCGACACCACGTCGGTCTTCTTGCGGAATGCCTCCATGTGGTCGTTGCCCTGTGCCAGGTAGTCGAGTGTAGCCACGCGATAGTCGGCGTTGGGGTCGACGGGCTTGCCGTTGACAGTGGCAGAGACGAGTTTGCCGTCAGCCGTGGCGGTGAGGCGCAGCGAATGGCTCAATCCCTCGCCGTGGCGCATGGCTATCTGCGAGAACAACTCCAATACGTCGTTGCCTTTAAGCGTGAGGAAGCATATCTTGTTCTCGAACGGAGCCACGTCGAGTATGTTGCCGCGTGTCACGGCACCCTTGCTCAGCGCGGCACGTATTCCGCCTACGTTGTATATGGCGAAGTCGGGCTGCTCGTTGAACTTCGCGCTGCTCCATACGAGTATGTCGGCAAGCAGGTTCGACAGCGGACTCTCCGGACGTTTCACCCACAGGTCGGTGGCAGCGTAGCCCTGCACGGGGTTCATCTCCGCGTCCACCTGCTTCTTGTGTACGAGCAGGGCGGCGTTGGCGTTCTGCACCTCTGGGTCGGTACTGTTGTCGTAGCGCGAGTCGATGAGTATGCGTGTGCGCTCCACTGATGCTACCTGGTACTGCTTCGTAGAGCACGAAGCGAGGGCGAGCGCAAGGGCGGCAGCCGAAAGGCTTATGGTGTGTAATCGGTTCATTATATGTGAGTTTTGATTTTAATAGTGTAATGTTAAACTTTATATAAACATAGTGCAAAGATACTCATTATTTCTGATAAAATTTTGCCGAACGAATAAAAAGTCGTAACTTTGCAACCGCTTTTCGGCGTAACCGATGACGGGAAGATGAGTAGCCCGATTATGTTGCGCGAGAACGATAAACAAATTTAATTATCAAAAGAAATGGATTTAATTAAAGTTGCTGAAGAAGCATTTGCAACCGGCAAGAAGTTCCCTGAGTTCCGTTCAGGTGACACAATCACAGTCGCTTACAAAATTATCGAGGGTACAAAGGAGCGTATTCAGCTCTACCGTGGTGTAGTTATCAAAATCTCTGGTCACGGAGACAAGAAGCGTTTCACCGTTCGTAAGATGTCTGGCACAGTAGGTGTAGAGCGTATCTTCCCTATCGAGTCGCCGAACATCGAGAGCATCGAGGTGAACAAGCATGGTAAGGTACGTCGCGCTAAGCTCTACTACCTCCGCAACCTTACTGGTAAGAAGGCACGTATCGCTGAGCGTCGCGTTGTTGCTCCTACAGCTGAGTAATCACCCGTCAGACAACAAGAAAAACAAAGGCAGAAATACATTGCGTATTTCTGCCTTTTGTTGTTTTTATACCTCTTGTTGATATGTTCTGCTTTGTTGTTTATAGGTTGCAGAACTGGTCGATGAGTTTCTTGCGGAAGAGCCGTCCCACCTTCACATCCTCAACCTTATCGAACGGCGGATAGAAGCGGCAGGTGTTGTTTGTCACCTCCATGAGGTAGCCGAGGTTGATGATGTGCTTCTGGCTCACGCGCACCAGTTGGTTGTTCAGCGAGAGCAATGCATCGCTGCCAACGTTGCGCTTCAGGCGTATGGGTGCCTTCTGGTTGGAGAGTGTCATCTCCCACAGGCGTAGCTCGCGGTTGTAGGTGAGCACGCCAATCTCGCGTATGTCCACCAGTCGGAAGTCGACGGAGTTGGTGTAGACGATGAACTTGCCGTCGTTGCGGCAGGTGATGCCGTTGTCTGCATCAAGTGCGTTGTAGTCGCCAAAGTCGGCAGTTGGTGAGCTTGTGTCGGTAGGCTGATGAGCAGCAGAGGTGTAATCAGCATCGGGTATGCCAGCCATCTCGATGCATACGCGGCGTATGATGTTGCGCAGCTCGGTGTCGTCGATGGGTTTCATCAGATAGTCGAACGCCTTGTTGCGGAACGCCGACAGCATGAAGCGGTCGTGCGCGGTGTACATCACCGTGCGGCACTTGTATTGTGGCAGAATGTTGGCACGTTCCAGAAACTCAATGCCCGAGATATCGGGCAGCTCGATATCGAGGAATAGTACGTCGGGTCGCGTCTCGTTCACGAGGCGCAGTCCGTCCATGCCGTTGAGGGCTATGCCGCATAGCAGTGTCTCGTCGAAGGCGGATAACTTCTGGGCGAGTGCGTCAGCGGCAGCTCTGTCGTCGTCTACAATTACGATCTTCATCATAAGTCTTTTCTTTTTAGTTGTTATAGGAACCTCACTCCGTCGGGCACGCGCAGTGTGGCACGGCATCCGCAGACAGTTCCGTTGTTCTCTATGTTGGTAATCTCGAAGCGTATTTTGTTCTTGTTATGCATGTTGGTTATCGCTATGGTCTGCGATATGATGCCCATTCCGGTCTTCTTCTTGAACGTTCCGTTAGAGGCGTTGAAGCCCGGTCCGTTGTCGCTTACGCTGATGACGGTGGTGCGTTGCTCGCGGTGTACGTCGATGGTCAGTTCTTTGTGTCCGTCCCATCCCTTCAGTCCGTGTATGATGGCGTTCTCGGTGAGTATCTGCAGGAACATCGACGGCACGTGCACCTGCTCACGGTCTACGTCGGGTGCAACGTTGATGTGCCACACGAAGTCGCTGCCTAACATGAAACGCTCCACGCGGATGTACTTCTCCACGAAGTCGAGTTCCTCGGCGAGCGTCACGGCAGGCTGTCGTGACATATCGAGGTTGGTGCGTATGAGGCGTGTCAGGTCTTGCAGCTCCGTAGCCTCGCTCTGTTCGGAGTTGATAATCTTGTTGTTCAGCACGTTGAACACGAAGTGGGGCGAGATGCGGTTGCGCACGATGTTGAGGCGCAGATTCATAATATCCATCTGTGCCTTCAGCTGTTTGCGTTTGATGTACATGAACCACAATATGAGTATCAGCACGAGTATCAGCATGATAGCGATGGCGAGTGTCAGCTGGTTCTTCGTCTTTGCGATGGTGGCGTTCTTGTGTTCAATCATCAAGTCGTGGCGCAGCTGCAGCGTGTCGCTGGTGAAGCGTGCCATGATGTCGGCAGAGCGCATGTTGGAGTGGTTATGTTCGAGCGAGTCGTTGTATGCGTAGTTGCTCTGCAACAGTTCGTAGGCGCGGCGGAAGTTGCCCACCTGCTCGTAGTACTTCTGTAGGTAGCGGTTGCGCAAGTTCACGAGTGTGTACTGCACGGGGTGTTGTGTTTCGTCGTTGTCTGCAATCAGGCGTTGCGCGGTGGCAATGTTGCCCGTCTTCGTGGCTATGCCGATGCGTATTGTCTTGCAGTAGTGGAGTGCCGTGAAGTCGTCGCGCTTGTGGAAATAAGGCTCCACCTCGTCGAGGTAGCGTTGTGCTGTGCGGATGCTGTCGAGGTTGAGATAGACATCGGCGAGGTTCACCTTGCACAGGTACATGTCGAAATTGTTCTGCATACCATGGCGTTCGAGGTTCTGCTTCATGCGCAGAAACTTGTCAAGAGCCTGTCGGTAGTTCTTTTTAAAGTAGTAGTAGTTGCCGAAGTTGTTTAGGAAGTAAGCCTGCATCGACGGCGACATCATGTTGAAATGCTCCTCAGTGGCTTTGTAATAATGCAGTGCGGTGTCGAAGTCGTGCAGCGAGAGGTATATCTACGCCAGTCCCATGTAGAGTGTGACGTTCTCCTTCGGGGGCAGTGCGAGCGAGTCGACGAGGAAGAGTGCACGTCGATACCATTGCGCTGCCATTGGCATGTTGTTGTCCTGTATGTAGGCGTCGGCAAGGTTGGCACACACCTTAGGCATGTTGTGTTCGGAGTCGCTGTTGGCAAGCAATGAGTAAGCTGCCTTATAAAGTTGTATGGCTTGATGCTGCTTGCGATGGAAGTTGTGGTAGTAAGCCGCGCGACAGTTGTATGCACCGGCGATGAGCGTGTTGAGTCGTCGCTTCTCTGCGTTGTTCAGTTCCCGTTTTTGTTGCTGTTCGGCGAAGCGCAGTATGTTCTCGATGTTGTCTTTAAAGCGTTCGGGACGGTCGGTAAGCGTTAGGTAGCGTGCTTCGCGCAGGCGGTACTCGTAGGCGGTCATACTGTCGGGCGCGGTGCGTATGCCGTCGGCGATGAGTTGCTTGACAGAAGGTGCAAGGGTCATCACCGAGTCGTCAATCTGCTTGAGTTTGTTTATGCGTGTTGAGTCGCTATTGTTAGCGTCGGGTGCGCTTCTGTCGCCGCACCCGATGGTCAGTAGCGACACAGCGAGTGCGGCGAGAAGCGTTGCGCATATTCGTTTAGCGAATGCTTTTATGCAGTTTAGTAGATTGTTCGGCTCCATTGTGTTTTGTTTTAGTTTTCAAGAGTAGTTAGTTGAGTGTCAGTCCGTCGGGTGTTATGCTGATGAGTCGCTGGCGGTAGAGGTCGCCCACGGCACGCTTGAACACCTTCTTGCTCACCTGGAAGCGTCGCTTGATGTCTTCTGCGTCGCTCTTGTCGCCCAGGTCGCACTTGCCGCCGTGCTCCTTGAGGTATTGCAGCAGCGTGTCGGCGAAGTCGAGTGTCTGCTGTCGTCCTGTAGGTTGCAGCGTCACGTCGATCTTTCCGTCGGGACGGACGGTGCCGATGTATCCCTTCACGCGGTCGCCGGTGTGCAGGTAGCGGAACACCTGTCCCTCGTAGACCAGACCCGGGTAGCAGTTGTCGATGATCACCTTGAAGCCCATCTCTGTCTTCTGCCATACCAGTAGGTCTACCTCCTGCCCGTGGTTGTAGAACGGGTGACGCTCTGCGAAGTACTTTTCCACCTTAGCCGATGCCACGATGCGGTAGCTCTCTGGGTCGATGTGTACATGTACGATGTAGCTCTCGCCCTTCTGCATACGCTTTTTCTGCTCGCGGAACGGGCAGAAGAGATCCTTCATCAAGCCCCAGTTGAGGAATGCGCCGTACTCGTTCACCCACGACACTTCGAGGTAGGCGAAGTCGCCCACCTTACACAGCGGTGTCTCTGTCGTTGCCACTGGTCGCTCGTCCTGGTCGAGGTAGATGAACACGTTGAGTTCGTCGCCCGGCTTTGTGCCTTCGGGCACATAGCGTTTCGGCATGAGTATTTCTCCTTCGTCGCCGCCGTCGAGGTAGATACCGAAGTCCACCTCCTTCACGACGGTCATTTTATTGTAGTCGCCGAGTTTTATCATATTGTTTTGTTGTTCGTTTGGTTGCTTGTAGGTGCTTGTAGGAGGGTATGTGCATTCCTGCCATACCCTTGTTAATTATGTTCACTAATGTTACACCTTTATCTGTCCGTCCTCAATGTGTATTGTGCGGTCGGTGATAGAGGCGAGGTGTTCGTCGTGTGTGACGATGACGAACGTCTGTCCGAACTTGTCGCGCAGGTCGAAGAAGAGCTGGTGCAGCTCTGCCTTGTTCTTCGAGTCGAGCGAGCCTGAAGGTTCGTCGGCGAACACCACTGCCGGGTTGTTCACCAGTGCACGTGCCACAGCCACGCGCTGCTTCTCGCCACCCGAGAGTTCGTTGGGTTTGTGGTTGGCGCGGTCGGCAAGTCCCATAAAGTCGAGTAGTTCGAGGGCGCGTTTCTTCGCCTCCGCCGTGCCTTTGCCACCGATGTAGGCGGGTATCATGATATTCTCGAGGGCGGTGAACTCCGGCAGCAGCTGGTGGAACTGGAAGACGAAGCCGATGTGCTGGTTGCGGAAGTCGCTCAGCTTGTTCGACGAGAGGCTCATCACGTCGACACCGTCAACGCTTATCGTGCCACTGTCGGGCTTGTCGAGCGTGCCCATTATCTGCAGCAGTGTTGTCTTGCCGGCACCGCTCGGGCCGACAATGCTCACTACTTCTCCTTTGTCTATATGCAAGTCGATGCCCTTGAGCACTTGCAGCGAGCCGAAGCTCTTGGTTATTCCTTTTATGTCGATCATATGGTGTTGAGATGTTGTTATGGTGAGGTGTTGAGATTAGTCTTTCAACTCAAAATTCAAAACTTCTTCTTTATCCACTTTCCGATTGCCTCGTATGCACTCTGATCCTCGGTATGCTGCGGCTGAGCGAAGGTCATTTCGTCCATTGCGTCGCCATGCTGGTCGGGGAAGATGATCATGATGTTCGAGCCGGAGAAGTGTTGCTTTATCTCTTCTGGCAGATGCTCCAACGCATTCTTGAACGACACGGTACCCTTTCGTGCCGTAACCACTACGAAGAGGTGGTCCTTCTGTATGCTTTCCGCTATGCGTGGCATCTCGTTCCAGTGGGCCATCTCGGTGAACGAGCAGCGCATCGTGGGGTAGTGGTGCTTGATGTATTCGGCTATGAGCGGCAGTGTGTCGCCACGTCCGTGGAACTCCGTGTGGCACTCCATGTTGCACGCCAAGCGCGACAGGCGTTCGAGCCAACGATAGAAGCCAGGCTCGAACTGTGCTCTCGACGGTACTACCACCTTTATGCGGCGTATCGTGGGGAGCGGTTGGTTGAGACGAGCCATTATTATCTGCGAGTTGAGACCGTTGAAGAGGCTCTGGTGGAACGCGCCCCAGAACTTCTGCGACACCTCTGGGTGCATGTGCATACCTATTATGATGTCCGTAGCGCGGAACTCCTTGAAGGCGTGGCGTATGCCGTTGGCAATGTTCGCTGCCACGCGTACCTGCGTCTGCATGGTCATATCTGCCGATGCAGCATACTGTGTCATGCGCTCGAGCAGTCGGCTGCCCTGTTCCAGGTTGCGCTGCATGTCGTCGTCGTCGTACACCACGTTCAAGCCCACGAGTTGTGTGGTGTTCTTCGGGTTGCGCATGAGCATCGCCATGTTGACGAGGCGTTGCGCGTATTCGGGGTATTTCAGCGGGATGAGTATCTTCTCCTCGGCTGTTGGCTTCTCGTCGCTCGGCATCTCACGGTCGCGCAGCGTAATCTGTTGCGCCGCACGCTCGGTCATCATTGTTGAGATTATGCACGTCACGAGAATCATCAGCACCACGCTGTTCAGCATGTCGTCGGTGACGAGGGGCTTGCCTGGTTCCAGTTCTACGCGCATACCAATCATAAGCATGGCGATGGCACCGGCTGCGTGTGCCGAGGTGAGTCCGAACATCATGTTGCCCGACGACTTCGGCAGGCGGAACATGGAGGCTGCGCTATAGGCTGCGATGGCTTTGCCGAGCGTTCCGAAGCCTGCGATGACGAGCATGGCGATGATTATGGTGCTGCTCTCGAAGAGCAGTCGCACGTTGATGAGCATACCTACGCCGATGAGGAAGTAGGGTATGAAGAGCGCATTGCCGATGAACTCGATGCGGTTCATCAGTGGCGACACGTGCGGTATGTAGCGGTTCAGAATGATGCCGGCTACGAACGCACCGATAATGCCTTCCAACCCCACCGCCTCGCTTGCTGCCGCACTCATAAAGAGCATCGACATAACGAAGATGAACTGCATGACGGAGTCGCTATAACGTCGGAGAAAGCAGCGTGTGAAGCGCGGTATGAGCAGGAACATGGCTACGCAGTAGCCCACGAACTTGCCCACGAAGAGCAGCCAGAACCACACGCTCGTCTCGCCTCCATAAGAGGCGACGATGGCGGTGAGCGTCACGAGTGCCATGAGTAGCGAAATCATTGAGGAGCCTACCGATAGTGTGACGCTTGGCTTGCGTTGCAGACCGTAGCGGCCGACGATGGGGTAGGCGATGAGCGTGTTCGATGCCATAAGGCATCCTAACAGTAGCGAGGCGAACACCGGGTAGCCGAGTAGCTTGGTGCTGGCTAAGTAGGTGAGGATGAGCGGAAAGGCGAACGTGAGCACGCCGAAACCTAAGAACCGCCCTTTGTTGCGCTTTACGCCCTCCATATCCATCTCGAGTGAGGCGAGGAACATGATGTAGTAGAGTCCTACCTTGCCAAAGAGTTCAAACGAGTCGTCGCGCACAAGGATGTTGAAGCCGTACTTGCCTATGGCTACTCCGGCGAGCACCATGCCAATGATATGCGGGATGCGCAGCTTGCCCATGATGATTGGGGCAAACAGAATGATGAGCATCACCACGAAGAATATCAAGGTGGGGTCGGTTATGGGGAAATAGCTTGCAAGATCGGTCATAAACTGATTTGTGTATTTTGTATTGTTTGCAAAGATAAGCATAAAAATCGGTAAATGCTTAATCGCTACAGACAAAATGAAAAAAAGGTGCAACAGGTGTTTGCCTGCTGCACCCACATTATTATAGTGTGTCTTTAATAAAGTCGTTTAGAACTCTGCGCTCTTCGGAGTACGTGGGAATGGGATGACGTCGCGGATGTTCTGCATACCCGTTACGAAGAGGATGAGACGCTCGAAGCCGAGGCCGAAGCCTGCGTGCGGACATGAGCCGTACTTGCGTGTGTCGAGATACCATGTCATATCCTTCATCGGGATGTTGCGCTCCTCAATCTCGTTCATCAGCTTATCGTAGCTCTCTTCACGAACCGAGCCACCGATGATCTCGCCAATCTGCGGGAAGAGTACGTCGGTGCCCTGAACGGTCTGACCGCTCTTGCCGCCGAAGCCGCTCTCCTCTGCGTCTATCTTCATGTAGAACGCCTTGATAGCCTTCGGATAGTTGGTCATAATTACCGGCTTCTTGAAGTGCTCCTCCACGAGGTAGCGCTCGTGCTCCGAAGCGAGGTCGTCGCCCCACTCGCATGGGAACTCGAACTTCTTGCCGTTCTGTATAGCCTCCTGCAGGATGCGGATACCCTCGGTGTAAGGCAGACGAACGAACTCGGAGTTGAGTACGCCTTCGAGACGTGCGATGAGGCTCTTGTCGATCATCTTGTTGAGGAACTCGATGTCGTCCTTGCAGTTGGTGAGTGCCCAACGGATGCAGTACTTGATGAAGTCCTCTTCGAGGTCCATCAGTCCGGCGAGGTCGAGGAATGCCACCTCAGGCTCTACCATCCAGAACTCAGCCAGGTGGCGCGGAGTGTTCGAGTTCTCTGCGCGGAATGTCGGACCGAAGGTGTAGATGGCTCCGAGTGCTGTTGCTCCGAGCTCGCCCTCGAGCTGTCCTGACACGGTGAGCGATGTCTGCTTGCCGAAGAAGTCGTCAGAGTAGTCGATCTTGCCGTCCTCTGTCTTCTTCAGGTTGTAGAGGTTCTTGGTCGTAACCTGGAACATCTGACCTGCACCCTCGCAGTCGCTTGCGGTGATGAGCGGAGTGTTGAAGTAGAAGTATCCGTGCTCGTGGAAGTAGGTGTGGATAGCCATAGCCATGTTGTGGCGTATGCGCATCACGGCACCGAATGTGTTGGTGCGCAGACGCAGGTGGGCGTACTGGCGCATGTACTCGAACGACTGGCCCTTCTTCTGCATCGGGTAGTCGCTGCCGCAGAGTCCGTACACCTCGATGCTCTCGCACTGTATCTCAGATGTCTGACCTGCACCCTGGCTCTCTACGAGCGTACCTACGGCACTGATGCAGGCACCGGTGGTGATCTGCTTCAGCATCTCGGCGTCGAACTTGGTGGGGTCTACCACGATCTGTATGTTCTTGATAGTAGAACCGTCGTTGAGCGCGATGAAGTCTACAGCCTTCGAACTGCGGTGAGTGCGCACCCAACCCTTTACGTTGATTTGGCTTCCGAAGGCGGTGCTACGGAGAGCGTCAATAACTTTTGTTCTTTCCATTATATTGTTTAAATTGGAAAGTTGAAATGGTGCGATGTCAACATCTCAACACCTCACCATCTCAACCTGTTTATGTTTTACTCGAATGCTCCCATGCGCAGCATCTCCACTTCCTTCTCTGTGAGGAAGCGCCAGTCGCCGCGGCGGAGGTTCTTCTTGGTGAGTCCTGCGAACTGTACGCGGTCGAGCTTAACGACGCGGTAGCCGAGGTGCTCGAAGATACGACGCACGATGCGGTTCTTGCCGCTGTGGATCTCGATGCCTACCTGGCTCTTGTCGGTGTCGCTTGCGTACTCGATAGCGTCTGCATGTATCTCGCCGTCCTCCAGCTCGATGCCCTCAGCAATCTGCTGCATGTCGTGAGCTGTTACGTTCTTGTCGAGGAATACGTGGTACACCTTCTTCTTCAGGAACTTCGGGTGTGTGAGCTTGGAAGCGAGGTCGCCGTCGTTGGTGAGCAGGAGCACGCCGGTTGTGTTGCGGTCGAGTCTGCCTACGGGGTAGATGCGCTCCGGGCACACGTTTTTCACGAGGTCCATCACAGTCTTACGCTGCTGCGGGTCGTCGCTTGTTGTCACGCAGTCCTTTGGTTTGTTGAGCAGCACGTACACCTTCTTCTCGAGGTTCACGGGCTGGTCGTGGAATTTTATCTCGTCTGTGCGCTTGATCTTGGTGCCGAGCTCGGTCACTACCTCTCCGTTCACAGTCACAACGCCTGCCTGGATGAACTCGTCTGCCTCACGGCGCGAGCAGATACCTGCGTTGGCGAGGAACTTGTTCAGACGAAGCGGTTCGTTCGGATCGTAGTTCTCCTCCTTGTATTCAATGCGCTTTTTCATGCTGTACTTAGCGTTGGGGTCGTAGCCCGGTGTGCGCTGACGCTGCTGGTAGCCACCCTGGTTGTAGCCGCCCTGCTGTCCGTAGCCACCGCGGTTGTAACCGCCGCGCTGCTGATATCCGCCCTGCTGACCGTAGCCACCGCGCTGCTGATATCCGCCCTGCTGACCGTAGCCACCACGCTGCTGATAGCCGCCCTGCTGACGCTGACCGTAGCCGCCGCGCTGCTGATAGCCGCCTTGCTGACGTGGCTGATATCCGTTCTGCTGCTGTTCGCCGTCCTGGTTGTATCGTGGGCGATAGCCCTGCTGACGCGGCTGGTATCCGCCCTGCTGCTGTTCGCCGTCCTGGTTGTAGCGTGGGCGATAGCCCTGCTGACGCGGCTGATATCCGTTCTGCTGCTGTTCGCCGTCCTGGTTGTAGCGTGGACGATAGCCGCCCTGAGGACGCTGCTGATAGCCGCCGCGGTTGTAACCGCCCTGCTGACGTGGCTGGTAACCGCCTTGCTGACGTGGCTGATAGCCGCCCTGCTGTTGCGAGCCGAGACCTGCGCCGAAGCCTTCCGGACGGAAGCCGCCGTCTTCGCTCTGTGATGAGGCTGAAGCCGAGTGCTGTGTGTGAATACGCGGGCGACGTCCCGTCACGCTGCGATACTCTTTCTGATAGTTTCCTGCGGCACGGCCGTAGCTCTCGCTATTGCCAGTAGTCTGATCCGCTGTGTTCTGTTCCTGATTCTTTACGTTTTCTGAATCCATAGTTACTTGTTGGTTTTTATTGTTTATGTATATAGCCTCACGGCTATTGTCGAATTATATCGGGGGTTGGCTTAAATGCCTGTGTAGTTCATTGGTGTGATAGCCATCAATTCCGCCTTCACAGCGTCGCTCACGTTGAGTGTCTGTATGAACTCGTGGATGGTCTCCTCGGTCATGTGCTTGTTGGTGCGTGTGAGTGCTTTCAGTGCCTCGTACGGATGCGGATAAGCCTCGCGGCGAAGTATTGTCTGTATAGCCTCTGCCACTACTGCCCATGTGTTGTTGAGGTCTTCCTGCAGCTTCTCCTCGTTGAGGATGAGCTTGCGAAGGCCCTTGAGTGTGCTCTCTATTGCGATTACGCCGTGGCCGAACGGTACGCCCACGTTGCGCAGCACGGTAGAGTCGGTGAGGTCGCGCTGCAGACGGCTCACGGGGAGCTTCTGTGCGAGGAACTGCAGCACGGCGTTTGCCATGCCGAGGTTGCCCTCCGAGTTCTCGAAGTCGATCGGGTTCACCTTGTGCGGCATTGCCGATGAGCCTACTTCGCCTGCCTTGATCTTCTGCTTGAAGTACTCCATTGAGATGTACATCCAGAAGTCGCGGTCGAGGTCGATGATGATTGTGTTGATGCGGCGCATTGCGTCGAACACCGAACCGAGGCAGTCGTAGTTGGAAATCTGTGTAGTGAACTGCTCGCGCTCCAGACCGAGCTTCTCGCTCACGAAGCGGTTGCCGAACGCCTTCCAGTCGTACTCGGGGTAGGCCACGTGGTGGGCGTTGTAGTTGCCGGTGGCTCCACCGAACTTGGCGGTGAGGCGGCACTCCTTCAGCTGGCGCAGCTGCTCCTCCAGACGATATACGAACACCATCACCTCCTTGCCCAAGCGTGTAGGCGAAGCGGGCTGTCCGTGGGTCTTGGCGAGCATTGGCACTGCTGCCCACTCCTCTGCGTACTCGCGGAGCTGTGCGATGAGCTCCTCGCAGAGCGGATAGTAGAACTGCTCCAACGCCTCCTTTATAGAGAGGGGTACTGATGTGTTGTTGATATCCTGTGAGGTGAGTCCGAAGTGGATAAACTCCTTGTAAGCGTCGAGTCCGCCGATGCGGTCGAACTCCTCCTTTATGAAGTACTCTACAGCCTTCACGTCGTGGTTAGTCACTTTCTCGATGTCCTTCACGCGCTGGGCTTCTTCTTCGCCAAAGTTGCGGTAGATGTCGCGCAAACGCTCGAAGAGCTGATGGTCGAACGAAGCAAGCTGCGGCAATGGCAACTCGCAGAGCGTGATGAAGTATTCGATTTCCACACGTACGCGGTAGCGTATCAGTGCATACTCAGAGAAGTAGTCGGCAAGGCGTTCTGTCTTGCCACGATAACGGCCGTCAATCGGCGAGATGGCTGTCAGCAAATCAAGTTTCATAATTGCTATTATATATAATATGTGTAATTACGGGTGCAAAATTACAAATAAGTTTTTATTTGTGTGTAGTTTTTTTGTGAAATAATGTGATTTGTGGTGTTAATGCGTAGTAGGTAAACAAAAAAAGCGAACAAGTTTTGTAACTTGTCCGCTTTGTGTGGGCGTTGACGGATTCGAACCGCCGACCCTCTGCTTGTAAGGCAGATGCTCT
>ERZ773114.1680-NODE-1680-length-22956-cov-9.870137_pt1 | contig 22956 bp, 25 predicted proteins | sample MGYA00580564_ERZ773114 | MGnify/ENA primary metagenome ERZ773114 (study PRJEB29015, sample SAMEA2737836) | human gut metagenome | biome: human gut; feature: human-associated habitat; material: faeces | place: China | collected 2012 ... | reverse complement strand
AATTTTGATTACTTTAGGGATTATCGGTGTTGTTGCTGCATTAACTATGCCTGCATTAATTGCAAATTATCAAAAACAGGAAATTCTCTCTCGTTTAAAAAAATCTTATACAATCATAAATCAGGCTTTAAAAATGTCTGAAAATGATAACGGCGAATATAAATATTGGGATACGGATTTATCACCCGATGAATATTTGAATAATTACTGGCTGCCGTATATAAATGTAAATCTGCTTTGCACTGATTATTCCGTATGCGGTTACAAAAGTAATACTCCATGGTCACGATACAACAGAGGCGGTAACTATACAAGATTTATTGATTCTACGTGGCGGAGACCGTTTTTAACAGCAGATGGAATACTTTATTCGATATCTGTTAAAGGAGGAAATGAATTTGCAAAGAATTTGATTATTGTAGATGTAAACGGTCCTAAAAAGCCTAACAGGTTCGGGCATGACGTGTATTTGTTTTCAAGAACAGCCGAGGGAGGTATCAGACCTTTCGGATATGATAAGTCGTCAGATGAAATTGATACAAATTGCAAAAGAGCTTCCGATATGGATTACTGTGCCGCAAAAATTATAAAAGACGGCTGGCAGTTTGCAAAAGACTATGAATGGTAGCTACTTTTTGGGTAATTTACTTTTATAATAATTAAAAGTGTTCATAAACCAGGCGGCAAGATTTTTGGGATTTTCATCAGGGTTCATGTAAAATCCCTGAATTTTGTCATTCCCTTCAAGCTGCATATAAATATTTTCACGCTCAAATCTGTCCGATGTTTTCTTAAACCTTTTTTTCGGAAGTACAAAATATTCATCGTAAGTGCCGTTTTTAACATAATTAGCTTTTGAAGGGTGTAAAGCACCTATTATAAGAGTTTTGTTTTCGGGATTTTTTTGTACATAACCTTTTATTATATTTATTGCATTTTTTAAGTTGTCTTGCTGTTTTTTGAAATGGAAACCGTCAATATATTTTCCTAAGTTTGCGTCTTGCACAAGCCGCATTTGAAAATTCGGATTATAATTATTTCCGCTCTGCGGATTAAAAGAAATTCTCATAATAATACCCCTTTTACACTAACTCTTTTTACTATAATATACTAATCCATTTTAAAATCTGTTAAATTCCCTGAAATATTAATAAATTGTTACAAGAATAGTAATCTTATTTACTCTAAAAAAATGATAAAAAATTTTATGTTTGGTTTTAATATATTAGTATGTATGATTACGAGCTCGAAACAGAAGATAAAGATTTAAAAAAAGTCGGACTTGAATTAATGTTTATGACGCCTGAAAAAGGCTCAGCGGATAATTGGGTTACGGCAGTCGAGCTTGCAAAAATGGTTGAGCTTCCCGTTGACATTGTCAAAAAAAAGCTTGTTATTTTAAAAGATGCGGGAGTTGTCAGAGTCAAAGGCATTAATCCTAAGTACTGGAAATTTGACGATTACAGTTTCCAGAGAATGGATGAGGACGATGATGTATATAAACTCTTATGCAGTTTTGATGATGTGGATTTTGACAGATATTTCAGTTATTAATAATATATTATAACGAAATGTAAATAAGAATTTAAAATTGCCCAAAACCCGCTTATACTCCTTCATAGGATAGGATGCGGTGCGTACGTATCAATTTTTTTTATCTTCATGTTTTTATATAAACATAGGGAAAAATATAAGGAGTATCCATGCCTATTGATAAAATTGCATTTAAAGGTGTTGAAACATCGATACAATCGCAGCAGGACGTAAAAAAAGAAGAAACTCAAAAACAGCTTGAACCTGTTGATAAAGGAAAATCCAATGCCGCAAAATATATGATTGGTGCAACTGCTTTGGCAGCAGTAATAGGGCTTGGAATTGCAGGACGAAAAGGACATCTTGGGGAAGGCGTGCAAAAATTGCTTGGCGGTGCTAAAAAATCATCTGATGATATTGCAGAAACAGGAGAGAAAAAAGGCGGCGAGATTGTAGGTAATATTTCGTCTAAAGCAAACGATACTCCTAGCGGTGTGGTAACAAACGAAACAGCCGCTCAAACTGTAAATGCAATAAAAAGAAAAATTAATCCGGAATTAATAGAAGATAAAGATTTAAGAAAAGTTATCGAAAAATTGGATTCAGATACATCCGCAGATTTTGCTAATAAGGATAACTCTACTTATTGCGCATATTCATATATTGGTAAGCTGAAAAAAAATCTTTATATAACTTTGTTAGAGCGATTTGCTAACTATAAATCTCCTTCAGAACTATCTAAAGCAATAGATGAGTTAAGTGCAAAAAAATATAATATTTCTGTAAAAGCATTAGAAAATTGTGCAGATAATGTAGACTTTGAAAGTATTTTAAAATCCTTAAATGATAATGATTTAAGATCAGAATTAGTAATTCCAAAAGATGTAGAACCACAAGAAAAATTAAGAATAATTTTAAATACTGTTGCAGAATCTTCTAAAGAAAGATTAATGACTCGTATAAAATTCCATATTCCAAAAATTGATTCTAATGCAACGCAAGCTGAAAAAACTGAAATGATAGAAAAGCATTATACAGAAATAGTTGAAGATTTAAAGAAGACGCTTGAATTTTTAACATTATACTAAGCTTCATTTTCCGATGCAAAAATGGTTGAAAATATTGTTTAAAATATCGTCAGTAATTACTTCTCCTGTAATCTCATCCAAAAATAATAAAGCTGATTTTAAGTCAATAGAAATTAAATCTTGTAATTCATGTATTTTTGCAGCTTCAAGAGCTTGATTTAAGCTTTCTCTGCATTTGATAAGACAATCCTGCTGACGGTTGTTTGTTATAAATTCCGTATCTTCCAAAGAAAAATTATAAGAAATTTCTTTGATTTTTTCTTTTAATACATCAAGACCTTCTTTGGAAACCGTTGACAGATATAGAGCATCAGAATTTCTGCTTTTAATAAGGTCGCATTTGTTTGCTATAACAATATGATTTTTATCTTTAACCATATCAAGAATTACTCTGTCATCATCGTTCATTCCTTTTGATGCGTCATACAAAAACAAAATAAGATCGGCTTCGTCTGCAGATTGTTTAGAATATTCAATCCCGATTTCTTCAACTTTTCCGACTTCGTCATTATCGCGAATTCCTGCCGTATCAATCAGTGTGATTGCGACATCCCAGTCAAGAGTTTCTTTTAAAACATCCCGTGTAGTGCCTGCAATATCTGTAACGATTGCACGTTCAACATTCAGCAGTGTGTTAAATAATGAAGATTTTCCGACGTTAGGTCTGCCCACGATTGCAATCTTAATCCCCTGGCGCATTATGTTGGAAGAATTTGCAGATGATAATATTTTATTTATTTTATCAAGTGCTTTTTCAAATTCCGAAATTATATAATCATATTCAGGCTCTGCGACGTCTTCCGGAAAATCAATTCCTGCAATAATTTTTGATAAAACATTAAATATATCCGTACGAATTTCTTTGATTTTTGTGCTTAAAACTCCCGAAAGATTTTTTGCAGACTGTTTTGCAAAATCTTTTGTTTTTGCATGAATTAAATCCGCAACGGCTTCTGCCTGTGACAAATCCATTTTTTTATTGAGAAATGCACGTTTTGTAAATTCTCCGCGTTCTGCCATACGTGCACCGTTTTTTAAAACAACGTCAAGAATATTTCTTACCACATTAATTCCGCCGTGGCAGTGAATTTCAATTACATCTTCACCTGTGTAGCTGTGAGGATTTTTGAATGGCAGAAGTAAAACTTCATCTATTTTCTTGCCACCGTCAACAATCCATCCGTGAGAAATTTTTCCCGCTTCGATGTTGTGTTTAGAATAAATTTTATAAATAATTTCAAAACTTTTATCTCCGGAAATACGTATAACTCCGACCCCGCCTGTCCCTATAGGCGTAGCAATCGCTGCTATTGTGTCAAATTCCTGCAAGATATTCATAAAAAGATTATACATCAAAAAAACGGACTTTTTATAAAAAGTCCGTTTTTCCATATTTATATATACTGCTTTGCAATTTGTAATGCGGCAGATGCTGCCATTCCGTAAGGTCCCATCATACTCAATGCACCCGATGCAAGATTTGCATAATTGCCGAAAGTGCTGCTTCTCGATTGATTTGCCGCGTAAGCCTGTGCATTGTAACTGTTTCCCGCTGCACTGTTTTGCTGTGATGCTCCTATGTAGTTCAGAATATTTGAGTTCATCTGGTTTTGAATATCCTGCAGGAAGCCGAGATATGTGTATCTTTGAGCTAATTCATTGCTTATCAGTTCATCGCGTTTTGCCATAACATCCTGTGCCAGATTGTTAATGGATTCTGCTCTGTTTTCTTCTATTGAATTCAGGTTGTCCATGAATACAGAGTTGTCAAAATTCCCGAAGCGTGAGGCAACATCGGTTTTAAGATCATCAAGCATAGGCTCATATATGTTATTAATTATTTTTTGACCGTTTAAAGTGTAAGCTTCAAGCTGTGATTGAAGATTTTTCTTAGTATCTTCATCAAATACGTTAACTTTTGAAAGAGAATCCGCAAAAGATTTTTGTGCGTATTCATAAGCCCTTCTTTCATCTTCCGACATATTATAATTTGTGTAAATATTATTTCCTTTTTTGCTCGTTGTAGCCTTGTTTTGACCGTTTATATATATGCTTCCCGATGAATAAGAAGGATATTTTGAAGATTTTCCCATTTTTGTTCCTTTCCGAACAAAAATTTAATGAATTTTTTAAGGCGTTGATATAACATTATACCACGTGTTTTTGAAATCTGTAAAGTAATTTTTGTTTGAGCTATAATTATGTTATGGAAAATTTAGACAAAATTAACGAGCTTATTAATAATAAAAAATATGCGGAAGCTAAAGAAGAATTAAAAACTTTAATTACTGATGAAGAAAAAGATGTGGAAGCTTTAAAACTTTTGGGATTATGCCATATAAATCTTAATGAGTTTAAAGAGGGACAGGCTGTATTTGAAACTGTTGTAAAATATAACGATGATGCAACAGGCTGGTTTTATCTTGCAAACTGTTATGATAATCAAGATGATTATCTGCATGCAATCTCAGCTTATTCAGAAGTCTTGAGATTAAGAAGCAGCTATGTTGATGCTTACAAAAATCTCGCAGTTGTATATGTTAAAAATAAGGAACCGCAAAAAGCTGTGGATACCGTTGTAAAAGCGCTTGATTATGTAAAAGATGATTATACTGTTTACTATATAGCCGGAACTGCATGCATGGCTTTGAAAAAGTTTGAAGAAGCAGTAGAATATTTGGAAAAAGCACTGGAGTTAAATCCAGAACATTCACAGCTTTACAACAATCTTGGAACATGTTATGTAACAGTGGGAAATCTTGACAAAGCTTATGAAAACTTTTTAAAAGCAAGTGAATATGATCCTGATAATTCGATAACTTATTTTAATATCGCATCAATTCTTCAGCTTCAGAACAAGCATAAAGAAGCTTGTGATTACTTCAGAAAAGCATATTCTATCGAACAGTCGGATAACTACCTTGTTGCTCTTGCGTTGTCGGAAGTTAAATCAAATCAGCTTGAAGAAGCTATAAAACATTATAAAATGCTTGTTTCACATCATCCTGAAAAAACTAATTTTCAATATAATCTTGCATGCTGTTATGATGCTGCCGGAGAATATTCAAGTGCTATAGCAATTCTTGCGCATCTGGTTCTTTTAAATCCTAAATCAGTTTCCATGCTCAGAAAACTGGCAGGCATTTATGCGAAAATTAATCAGTTTGCAAATGCAAAAGCTCTTTATGAAAAAATTCTTATTCAAGGCAATGTTTCATTTGAAATTTATTATGAATTTGCGCATTTATGCGTTAAAACAGATGACATGGATAAAGCCGAAAAGATTTTGAAAAAAGTTGTTGAGCTTAATCCCGAATTCGCTCCTGCGCATAAGGATCTTGGCGTATTGTATTTAAGTAAAAGGCTGTTTGATTATGCGGAAGATGAATTTAATCAGGCTTTGAAACTTGCTCCTGATGATTTTGATATTCTGTTTGAATATGCAAATTATCTTCATTCAACAACGAACTTTGAGAAGGCTGACGAATATTATCAAAAAGCTCTGGAAATTAAACCGCATGATACCGATGCTCTCGGGTTTTCAGCACTAAATAAAATTCATTTGAAAGATTTGGACAAAGCCTATGAACAAATTGAACATGTTCTTGAACATGATGCAAATAACGGTTTTATGTTTTTTATTGCAGGGAAGATCAGATTTTTGCAGGGAAAATATGAAGATGCAAAAATGTATTTAGTAAAATCTTACGAACTTGAAAAAACACACGACTGCGAAAATATGCTCGGTCTTTGTTACTTTGAGCTCGGAGATTATGAGCAGGCAAATAATATTTTTAAACATCTTCTTGAGCAAAATCCTTTGAATGTAAATCTTCTTTTAAGTACTGCAAGATGCTATGAAAAGTTAAATGATAAAGATGCAGCTCTTGCCGCTTTGGATAAAGTTGTTGATGCTTTCCCCGAGTGTGAAGAAGCACAGGAAATGATCAGAGCTATTTCATAATGTAACAGAATGTAAATTTGAATTTAAAAATGCCTGAAATTCGCTTATACTCCTTCATAGGATAGGATAGGATAGGATGCGGTGCGGACGTATCAATTTTTTTTATCTTCATGTTTTTATATAAACATAGGGAAAAATATAAGGAGTATCCATGCCTATTGATAAAATTGCATTTAAAGGTGTTGAAACATCGATACAATCGCAGCAGGACGTAAAAAAAGAAGAAACTCAAAAACAGCTTGAACCTGTTGATAAAGGAAAATCCAATGCCGCAAAATATATGATTGGTGCAACTGCTTTGGCAGCAGTAATAGGGCTTGGAATTGCAGGACGAAAAGGACATCTTGGGGAAGGCGTGCAAAAATTGCTTGGCGGTGCTAAAAAATCATCTGATGATATTGCAGAAGCAGGAGAGAAAAAAGGCGGAGAAATTTTAGATGATATTTCGTCTAAAGCAAACGATACTCCAAGTGATGTTAAACCTAAATCAGGTGAAGAAATAGGCGGAGAAGTTCATCCTAAAACTAAAGATACTCCTGATGCTCCTGCTAAATTTACAAACCCTGACGGAACATTAAAAAATGGTTCTGAAACTGTTGATATTATAAAAGACGGACACAAAACAGGTGTCGAAATAAAAGAATATAAAGACGGAGATTTATTATCAACTACCGTCAAATCCCTTGACGATAAAGGAAATCTGAAAATCGAAGAAAAATTTGCCGACGGCAGAACAACTTTATTAGAAGAAGGTGAATTTACCCCATCAGTAGGTTCTGACCGTGAACCTAAACGGGCATGGTTTTATAAAGAGAAGTCAGCGGACGGCAAAGAAAAGAGTATGCGTTTAGTATTTGAAAAAGACGGTGCATATACTACAAGTGCTATGGGCATGAGTCCTGAAGAAAAAAATATTATTCGAGCTAAACTTGAAGATATGGGCGTTATTTTGAGAAAAACTGATGAGCCAATCCATGTGCTTAAAGGTTTGGAATTGATTAATGCTAACTTTGCGGCAATGGAAGGTAAGTCAGGAAAGGAAATGAATAAATTATTACTTTCTACCAAAAAAGAGATAATGTGTCTTGAAAACCCTGAACAAAAAACAGAGTTACTTGCAAAGCTGCTCGAAAATATTAAAAAATATGCAAAACCTGACGACTGTGATTTTGTATTTAATCTTGAGTTTGAAAAAGGAAGAAATACTGCCTTTGCGAAAGAACTGATAGGATTTGCACAAGAAAATCCTGAATTTGAACAAAAAATAATTCGTGGTTTACTTGATTCCAATTGCGGTTGTAATGTGGAAGAAATGACAGTTATAAGACAAATGCTGTTTGCAAGAGGCCTGAAACCAAAAGGTACTGTTGAGGGGCGCGGTCTGGTTGAAACGGATTGGGGCTGCACGGATACGCATTTCCCTTCAGGCAGATGGCTGGGGTTCTACAGGGATAAAAATTTACCGAAATATAAAGCTGTAAACTTCATATATGATATGTCTATGGGCGTAGAACCTAAACGTGCAGAAACTCTTATTCGCGAAATTACCGAAAATGCCGAAGCTTATGAAAAAGGTTTGTGCACAAAAACTGATCGCCTCATAGAAATAATAAAGTCTGCGACATTAAAAGAAACTAAATAATTGTACAAGTCTTTTTTTTTCACCCGGGTGAAGAATTTTGTTTACCGCAAAAAGTATATCAAAATAACTGGCAAGAAACGCAGCAATTCTATGATTTTGTACCAGCATTCGAGGTGGGTGCTAAATGATTTCGGAACTTTTAATAGTAATGCTTCAATTCAGGTAAAATAGTTTTCATAGCAGCATTTAATTATAAACATCAGAAAAAACCAACATTCGATGACTGTTGGTTTTTTGTAGAATTAAAAATTTTTTAATATCCCTTAAAATCCTTTAAAGCGTTATATTAAACCCAAAACTTTTTTGTACCACGAGAATGTTTCAAGCTCAAGACCGTTAAAAGTTGTTTTTAAGCATTGATTTTTTAAATAATTTTCAAATTCATCATTGAATTTCGATTTAGTTCTTTTTTCCTTTTTGGTTTTCGAAACTAACACTGTCATAGACCTACTCCTTTTTTGTTTCCATTAGTGACCCCATATATAATTCTTGTTAAAATTATAACATATGTTGACAAGTTTTACTAGTGGCATAAAAACGTTAATGTATCAAAATTTGCGCTGTGTCCGCAAAAATTTGATGTAAATTTTTGTAAATATTTTTGGATGCAATATCGACATCCAAATAATAAATGTAGTATGTAAGTTTTTCAATTACCCGATCGGGCAATCTGTATATAAATTTTTATGATAAAATCTATTTATGATTTTAATCGGTGAAAATATACATGTTATTTCAAAACAGGTTAGGGAAGCTCTTATTAATCGCGACGAAAAGTTTATTTCGGAATTAATAAAAATTCAAAGCAATATGGACTTTATTGATTTAAATATTGGTCCCGCAAAGGGCGATATGGAAGAAATTTTGCCATGGCTTGCCAGCCTGGTAAAAAAATATTCGGATTTGAACATATCCTTTGATACAACAAATTCGGATGAAATGAGAAACGGTCTGGAAAATTTTGACGGTAAAACTTTTATAAACAGCACATCCTCAGACGAACCGCGTTTAAGCAGAATGACTGATATGGCAGCTGAATTCGGAAGTAATCTTATTGCATTAACGCTTTCAAAAGAGACAGGTATTCCCAAAACTTCCGACGGACGTTTAGAAATTGCGTTTAACATTTATGAAAAATGTTTGGAAAAAGATATTGACAGTGAAAAATTGTTTTTTGATCCTTTGATTTTGCCTGTAAATGTTGAGCAGTCACAAGGTTTGGAAGCGATTAATACAATTAAAATGATTAAGGAAAGTTTTGACCCGCCTGTAAAAACCGTTGTGGGGCTTTCTAATATTTCTAACGGCTGTCCGAAAGAAATAAGACCGCTTATAAATCGTGTTTATGCCTGTCTTGCTTTTGGTGCCGGACTTGATGCCGCTATAATTGATGCTAAAGACGTTGAACTTGTAAGAATTTTAAAAATGCTTTCCGAAAATATTCCGCAATCAGATATTGATAATCTATATATTAAGCTTGCACAAATGATTAGAGAGTTTGGTGAACTTGATGATGTGGAATTTGATAAAAAATGTGTAGAACAGCTTAGAATTATAAAGACTGCGGGGGTGTTGCTCAATCGTGAAATATATTCTCACAGTTTTACACAAATATAATTTTTTGCTATAATATCGGTATATCAAAAAAGATTAGGAGAGTGGCACTATAAATAAGAAATTATTAGTTTCGGCATTATTAGTTTTTATGTTTTCGGGTACACAGGGATTTTGTATGGTTCCCGAGGCTAACGCTTTATATCAGCAGGCTTGTTCGGCTGAGTACAGAGAAGATTACCAGACTGCTGTGAGTAAATTGTTACAGGCTTTAAACCTTTCTGCAAATGATGTAATGATTTATACAAAACTTGCAGGAGTATACAGTGAAATGGGTGAATATGAAAAAGCTCTTGCCGCTTATGCAAAAGTTGCCGAACTTAAACCTTCTGACGGCTACATTTATATAAGTATAGGAAGTATTTACGAAAACCAGGGTAAATATATTGAAGCTCTTAATGCTTATAACAAAGTTATGGAAATGTGCCCGGAATATCTTTATAATTATTTGAATATAGCAAATGTTCAGTATCAGTTGAGAGATTACAAGTCGGCAATCGAAAATTATAACAAATTTTTATCAACATATTCACAACACTGGGAAGCGCGTGAAAATCTTGCAGCATCATATATAAGCAACAGAAACTACGAGAACGCCGCAAACGAATATGAAAATCTTTATTCCAGAAATCCAGCAGGATTTAAAGATTTTGCAAATTACGGTCTTGCTCTGTTTGAAGTAAAAGATTATCAAAAAGCTTCCGAGTTTTTGGAAAAAGCTGTTGACGCTGATCCCGAAAATACATCGGCACATATAAATCTTGCATTGTCATATCAGGAGCTTGAAAAAAATGATTTAGCTCTTGCGCAATATGATGTTGTTTTCAGGCAGCAGCCTTCTTTGCATTCAATCCGCTTTGATTACGGAAATCTTCTTGCAGATATGGGACAGGATGAGGCGGCAATTGAAAATTATAAAATTTATATTGAAAATTACCCGAATGACCCTCGTGCTTATCAAAATATCGGTGTTGTTTACAAACGTTTGAATAAACTTGATGATACAATTGCAAACTACGAAAAATCTCTTGCACTGCAAACGGATAAAAAAGATATTGAGCTTGTTGAAGATTTGGCAGAGTGCTACCATCTTAAAAAAGATTATCCGAACGCTTTAAAATATTATGATGAAGTTCTTCTTGTAAAAAAAGATGATTATGATATAAGGTACAATAAAGCTCTTGTGCTTCATGCAATGAAAGAATATAATGGTGCGGCTGCTATATATACACAACTTTTGACAGAGAAGGATAATCCGAATATTCAAACGAATTTGACGGCTGCACTTGTGTCTCTCGGTGATGAATACTTGCAGGCTCATAATTATTCGCTTGCGACTGAAACTTTTGAACGTGCAATTGAACGCGGAACAAAAGACAGTTATGCATACTACGGTCTTGCAAAATCTTACAGAGCCTGCGGAATTGATGATAAAGCCGCTGAATATTATGAAAAAGCAATTTCTATGGAGCCGGAGAAAGTTGAATACAGTAATGAATTTGCAGAATTTATTTCTTCAACTCAAAAGACAGCAGATGTAAAAACCGACACTCAGCCTGCAGAAATAAAAGAAGTTACACTTTCAATGGATGAGGCTGATAAGGTTGAAGCTGATGATGCTCAGCATAACAAAGATTTAATCGCTATCGGTGACGAGAATTACAAAAAGAAAAATTATGATGTTTCAATCCGTAATTATCAAGACGCTTTAAAACTTAATCCCTCCGATGAGGTTACTCTTTTAAAGCTCGGCAATATTTATAAAATTAAAAATGATAATAAGAATGCCATAAGCTTCTATAAAAAATCAATTGTTGTAAACCCGAACTATGCGGACGGCTGGTTTAATCTCGGTCTTGGCTATGCTTCCGATAACAGCAACGGTAAGGCTAAAGAATGTTTCCATCATGTAATAACTTTAAATCCTAATTACAGTTATGCATATTATGCTCTCGGTGTAGCCTATGAGCAGGACGGTAATAAAAAAGAGGCATTGAACAACTATAAAATCTTCTTAACGCAAACTAAAGACGAAGATTTAGCACAAATTGTTCAGCAAAAAATTACAAATCTGGAAAAATGAAAAAGTTAATATTAACCTGTCTGGCAATATTTTTGATACTTACGACAACGGCCTGTGTACGTGACAAGGCTTCAATACTTTTTAACAAATATCCCATAACCGAAAAAAATATTTATGACAATTCAACGGTTTTTCAGGCTAATTCCAGAATATATTATTTAATCCTTATGCCTCAAAAAGTGGAATCCAGATATTTATATATTCAAATAGTAAAAAAAGATAATAAATACGGGCAATTCGGCTATAATCTCATTCAAACAAGAAATATCAGGCTTAAAGATGAAGAAATTAATTATTTTACTGACTATTTTGTATTAAGCGAAGGCGGTTATTATTTTATGAGAGTTTATTCAAAGGATAATCCTCACAAAATTTTTGCGTCCGCTGAATTTTATGTTAATTAAGAAATGTAAAGATGAGTTTAAAAACACCTGAAACTTCCTTATACTGTCTCATAGGATAGGATAGGATAGGATGTGATGCCCGAGTGTCAATAATTTTCAGGAAATACCGTTTATATACATGTGCAATTTATGAGATATTAAGAAAGGAGATTTGCCATGGGACTATTAGGTATTAACGGAACCGGAGGTAATCAGGAAATTCCTCCTGCATCAGGTAAGCAAAAGACCGAAAGTAAACAAAAAATTAAATTTAATTTAAATTCAATTTTGAGTCAAGATGCTCAAAGTCAATTTGCTCAACCAGCGGGTGTCTATGAGGTTTCTAAAATTGAAACAGTTTTTGAAAACGGGAAAAAAATAGAAACTGCCTATAATAGTATGGGTAAAGCGGTTAAAACATCTGTATTTGCAGACAAAAACGGTGATGGTAAGTTTGAACATTCTGAAGCAGTTTCAGTTAAATTTTATGATGTACTATCCAAGTCTTGTAATACAACAGAATATAAAGATACTGACAATGACGGCTACTATGACGAAATTATTGAAAGTGATTGGACAGGAAACGAGAGCATACATAAGTTAAACAACAAATTTAAGTCTGAGCATCTTAAAATGAGTAACGTATACGGATCTGAAAATGATGCTTATTATAATCGTAATGAATAAGGTTAAAAAGGCGGTAATTTCTTCCGCCTTTTTATATTTCTGTCAAATCGTTTTTTATCAGGTTATAAAAATTTTCGTCAATGGAATTGTAATTAGTTAAATTAACAACATATGGCAGGTAGCTGGCATCAAACAAGATTTTTAATTCAGGAATAATATTTGTATCAGATTTAACAAGGATATCTAAATCTGATAATTCCGAAAAATCCCCTTTTACTCTTGAGCCATATGCATAGAATTTTGCATCGTAATTTTTCAGTATATCTTTAATTATTTTGAATTCTTTATCGGTAATTCCCTTAATCATTGCGGAAGTTTTTCCTCAAGATTTTTTACTAAAATTTCTGTATCATTTATAAAATCAGGGATAATTTCAATGAGTTTACGTGATTTTTCCAAATTGTATTCATGAGCTGTATTGTTTCTTTTTTCGTAATATTCACGCCAATTTTCCCAGTTTGGAATAAATTTATATCCCTGCATAAATCTGAAAACGTTATTGACGGTTAATTCTTCCTCTGTTTTGCCATATATTTTTTTTAAAACTCTTTTCATAAGTTTTCTTGAGATTTCAAGTGTATATTCAAACCTTTTAATACATGAATCTTCAAGCATATCTGCAAAACCGCAAGACCTGTTTTCATCAAGTGTATCCATACTTGATTTTAGTGTTTTTAATGCAGATTTTAAATTGGATAAATCAATACTCATATCGTAATGTTATCATATATATTAATTTGTTGCAATGTGACTGAATACAATACATGTAACAGAATGTAAATATGAATTTAAAAATGCCTGAAATCCGCTTATACTCCCTCATAGGATAGGATAGGATAGGATGTGATGCCCGAGTGTCAATAATTTTCAGGAAATATCGTTTATATACATGTGCAATTTATGAGATATTAAGAAAGGAGATTTGCGTATGGGACTATTAGGTATTAACGGAACCGGAGGTAATCAGGAAATTTCGCCTGCATCAGGTAAGCAAAAGACCGAAACTATAAATTTTACTCCAAAGCCAATTTCAATTATGACTGAACAAGACGGGATCGGCAGAGTTAAACAGACAATTAATGATAAGTATAAAGAATTTGATAATTCTGTTAACAACTCTGTTCTAGGTGGTAAATTTTTGTCAGAAAAGGATTTATTTAAACAAGGCTTTACAAAATCAAAGTTCATGGATATGAATGGCGGTTTATATTATGAAAAAAATGGCGAAAGTATAAGGGTTATGAACCCCAGATTGTTTGGTGAGGGTAAATCTCTTACATACAAAAATAAAAATATGTCACATTTCGTTACATATGATGATAGCGGAAAGGAAACAGGCGGAATTGTTCAGATAAAACAACAGGACGGTTCAATAAAGGTTTATGAATATGATGTTGATATAGAAGGCAACAAATTTATTAAGTCAGTAAAAGCAAGTCAGTATGATTATTTTACTGAGTATGAATAAATCTAAAAAAACGGGATAAAATTCCCGCTTTTTATTCTTCTGAATTATTTTCATCTAACAGACTTGTCTGAGAAACGTTTCGTTCTGCTTCCTGTGCGTCCATTGCCGCAACATCTTTTTTAACCTGTTCATCCTCATCTGGATTTAAGATTTTATTAACAGAAACTACTGTATCGTTATCTGTCAGGTTTTGAGCTCTAACACCTGTTGCAGGACGTCCCTGACGTGAGATTGAACCCGCATTAAGTCTTGTTACAACACCGTTAGCTGTTACCATCATAATATCATCTGATTCTTTTACGATAGTCAGTGCAACAAGTTTTGATGAAGTTGATTTAAACTTGGTTGCTATTAAACCTATGCCGCCTCTGTTCTGGCTTCTGAACTCGGATAATTTTGTACGTTTGCCGAAACCGTCAGAAGTTACCACAAGTAAATCAGCATCGTAATCACGAGGTACAATATCGCATCCTACAATTTCATCGCCTGTGCGTAATTTCATTGAAGTTACACCTCTTGCACTTCTGCCGAGCGGTCTTAAATCTTCAATCGGGAAACGTATTGCCATACCGCAGGATGTACCGATGATAATTTCATCTCTGGAAGTTGCAAGTTTAACCCAGTTCAATTCGTCATTTTCTTCCAGACCGATTGCGATAATTCCGTTTCTTCTGATATTTGAGAAGTTATCAAGCTCTATACGTTTAATATAACCTTTTTTAGTAAGCATTATTAAGTTTAATTCATGTGAGAACTGGCTTACAGGTACAACTGCCGTAATTCTTTCGTCCTGATCTATCGGAAGAACGTTAACGATAGGTAAGCCTTTTGCCTGACGTCCGCCTTCGGGGAAGTCATAGACATTTAAGCTGTAAACTGTTCCTTTGGATGAGAAGAACAATACCTTATCATGCATCATTGCAGTGAAGAAGTGTTGAATATCATCATCTTCTTTGGTTTTCATTCCTGATTTACCGCGGGTTGCACGGTTTTGTCTTTCGAATGTGTCAAGAGAAATACGTTTCAAATAACCCTGATGTGTAATAAATACAGCCATAGGAGTATTCGGAGTTAAGTCTTCGATAGTAACTTCTCCCTGTTCGGGTAAAATTTGAGTTTTTCTGTCATCTCCGTATTTTTCTTTATCTTCAAGAAGTTCGCCCTTAATTATGTCAAGAATTTTCTGACGGCTGGCAAGAATGTCTTCATATTCGGCGATTTTCTTAACAAGTTCGTCATATTCAGCTTTAACTTTGTCTTGTTCCAAACCTGTCAATCTTCTTAATTGCATTTCAAGGATTGCGTTTGACTGGTCAACATCAAGCCCGAAACGGCTCATCAAACCTGTTCTTGCTTCATCGGTTGTTTTTGATTTTTTGATAAGTTCAATAACTTCGTCAATTGAACCCAGTGCGATAATCAAACCTGCCAAAATATGTGCTCTGATTTTAGCTTTTTTAAGGAAGAAAATAGTTCTTCTTGTAACAATTTCAACCCTGTGTTCAACGAATTCGGATAAAACTTCGTATAAATTCATTAATCTTGGCTGTTTGCCGCATAATGCCAACATATTGACGCCGAAAGTGGTAGCAAGCTGCGTATATTTGAATAAATTATTTTTAACAACATCAGGTTTGGCATCGCGTTTAAGCTCGATAACAATGCGCATACCTTCTCTGTCGGATTCATCGCGAATATCAGAGATGCCTGTAATTCTTTGATCTTTAACAAGTTCAGCGATTTTTTCGATTAAGACTGCCTTGTTAACCTGATAAGGAATTTCTGTTACAACAATTGCCGTACGTCCCTGACGTCCGCCGCCGCCCGCAATTTCCTCAAAACTTGCAACGGCTTGCATTTTTATAGAGCCTCTGCCTGTTTCATAAGCCTGTTTAATATCGCTCAAACCGATAATAGTAGCGGCTGTCGGAAAATCAGGCCCCTTAATATATTCCATAAGTTCTGTTACGGTAATATTCGGATTGTCGATTAAAGCTATAGTTCCGTCAACGATTTCGCAAACGTTATGCGGCGGAATATTTGTAGCCATACCGACCGCAATACCTGAAACACCGTTTAATAAAAGCATCGGAAGTCTTACCGGGAGAACGGAAGGTTCAAGCAAAGAACCGTCAAAGTTCGGTTCAAATTCAACTGTTTCACAGTCAATATCGGCAAGCATTGATTGTGTAATTTTATGCATTCTTGCTTCGGTGTACCTCATAGCAGCAGCACCGTCGCCGTCAACAGAACCGAAGTTTCCGTGTCCGTCTACGGTTAAATATCTTGTAGAGAAGTCCTGAGCCATACGAACAAGTGCTTCATAAACAGCGATATCGCCGTGCGGGTGGTATTTACCGAGAACTTCACCAACAATACGGGCACATTTTTTAAACGGTTTGTCAGGAGTCATTCCAAGTTCGTTCATTGCATATAAAATACGTCTGTGAACAGGTTTTAAACCATCACGAACGTCAGGTAATGCACGACCTACGATTACACTCATAGCGTAATCAATATATGAACGTTTCATTTCTTCTCTTATATTAACAGGTACGATTTTCCCGTCAGCAAACATGTTTTGTTGGTTACTCAATCTTTTATCCTCCAGTGTCTGTTTATTTAAATTATACTACAAACAAGTGTTTTATGGTAATTTTAAATTAATCTTTACAATAAAAATAATACGGGGGCAATTATTGAGAGTGCAAATAAAAAGTATTCAAAGATTTGTTTTGGCAGAGTAATATTTTCTGCGGGCATTTCAGTAAATTTTTTGAACCTAATGCAGTCAATGATAAATAAAATAATTTCAATAATTAAAAAATTGATAATGATTATGATAAATGCATTCAAGAGTATTATAACGGCAAACGCTAGTCCGTAATCCGGCGGGGTTGTATGCTGTACTGCATAGTATAATTTTTCTGCAATAATAGTAATAATTCCTGCAGATATGCATAATAAATAAAAAAGTCCTATTGTTTTTCCGAATTTAAAAGTTAAAGTGTTGCGAAACATATATGAAGTTTATCATTTTATTTTAAATTAATCAACTTTATACTTTGGAGCTTCTTTATTAACCATTTCCATATATTTTTTGTTGTTTTTTTCTGCAAATTCTATTGCTTTTTTTCTCGCTTCTTCCTGACCGCCGTTTTCTGACGCGTAAAAACGTCTTGCGTATAAAAATCTGTCAAGTCCTTTTGTTTTTGCAGGCTGATAGATTGCAGTATCATATTCGTAATACTCTTTTGATTCGGGAAATGTTAAACAGCCGACAATTGCGGCATCAGGATATACAAGAACAGATGCTCCCTTTGTTTTTTCCTGTATTTCATGTGCGTATTGTGCTGCTGCGTCTGTCGGGTTTGTCAGGTCAGGAAAATTCGTAAGCTGAATTTTTGTATGCCAGTTTCCCGCATTTTCATCTTTTAATAAGTAGTCGTAACTTTTTGTTTTACTGTCAGGGTTTGAAAGGTTGAATGTCTGTTTGTCGAATTTGATTTTATCAACCTGCGCAAAAACGGCACAAGGAGTGAGTGCCAGTAAATTTAAAATTATTAAGCCTGTTTTTAAAAGTTTATTCATAATATTACCTTTCTTTTGACTGCTTTAATATTATCAGATTATTATTTTGATATTTCTATTGCCCGTTTGTTTATTGTATAATAATATTTATTAGAGGGAACTTTATTATGCCATTTGAATTTGAACGACAAAAAATAAAAGATGTAATTCTGGTTAAGCCTAAAGTTTTTGGCGATAACCGCGGTTTTTTTATGGAAAGTTATAAAAAATCAGATTTTTATGCAAACGGAATAGACGTTGAGTTTAATCAGGATAATCATTCCCGTTCGACCGCGCATGTTTTGCGCGGACTTCACTATCAGGCAAAGCCTTACGGACAGGCTAAACTTGTAAGATGCGGACGCGGAAGAATATATGATGTGGCTGTTGACATTAGACCAAATTCCGAAACTTTCGGGCAGTATGTGAAAGTTGAACTTTCGGAGGAAAATAAGCATATGTTGTTTATACCTGAAGGTTTTGCCCATGGTTTTGTTGTGTTGTCGGATGAGGCGGAACTTCTTTATAAAGCAAGCGGTGAATATGCCCCCTCTGCAGACAGAGGAGTTTTGTGGCGTGACAAAGACATAAATATCGATTGGGAAATTGATTTTGAGCCGATTTTGTCAGAGAAAGACAAAGTTCAGCCGTTATTAAAAGATATAAATAAAGAGGAGTTAATATGAGAATACTTGTAACGGGCGGTGCAGGATTTATCGGAAGCTGTTTTGTAAGACATATGTTAAAAAGTCATCCCGATTATAAAATTATAAATTTGGATGCTTTGACTTATGCGGGAAATATTGAAAATCTTAATGATGTAAAAGATAACCCGAATTATACATTTGTTCACGGCAGCATTTGTGATAAAAAACTTGTTCCCGAGCTTGTTGAACAGGTTGATGCCGTTGTGAATTTTGCCGCGGAATCTCATGTTGACCGCTCAATTACCGGACCTGAAATCTTTATAGAAACGAACGTTAAAGGTACTTTGAATTTGCTTCAGGCGGCAAGGCAATTTAAAACGGACAGATATTTGCAGGTTTCAACTGATGAAGTTTACGGAACTTTGGGAAAAACGGGTTATTTCATGGAAACCACTCCGCTTGCTCCGAACAGTCCGTATTCCGCATCAAAAGCTTCTGCCGATATGCTTGTCAGAGCTTACCATGAAACATATAATATGCCTGTCTTGACAACGAGATGTTCGAATAATTACGGACCTTATCAATATCCCGAAAAGCTTATCCCGTTTTTTATTTCGCAGCTGCTTAAAGATGAAAAAGTTCCTGTCTATGGTGACGGAATGAACGTTCGTGATTGGTTATACGTTTATGACCACTGTGCCGCAATTGATACTGTTTTACATAAAGGCAGGGTAGGTGAAGTTTATAACATAGGCGGACATAATGAAAAAACTAATATGGAAATTACGCATTTAATACTTGAGGCTATGGGCAAAGATGAAACTTCAATTAAATACGTTGATGACAGACTCGGACATGACAAACGTTATGCGATTTGTAACGACAAAATTCAATCCGAACTCGGATGGAAACCGTCTTTAACTTTTGAAGAAGGTATAAAAATTACTATTGACTGGTATTTAAATAATCAGGAATGGATTAATAGTATAGAAGCCAAAAAACTGGGAGTATATTGATGAGTAATTTGCTTAAAAAGATTTTTTCTGTGGAAAATCGTGCAAGCTCTTATGGCTATAAGGCTAAGATAATCAATATCCTAGGTTTAAGTTTTGAAATCCCTTTATATATAAAACTCAAACCATTAAATCAATTTTATGTTGAACTTCCGCCCGTATGTTTATCTGTAGCTGCTATCGCTAAAAATGAAGGACCGTATATAAAGGAATGGATAGAATATCATAAGCTGGTTGGAGTTGAAAGATTTTATTTTTATGATAACGGTTCAACTGACAACACACGTGAAGTTTTAGAACCTTATATTCAGGAAGGTTCTGTAGTTTACAATTACTGTGAAGGTAAGTGTTTACAGAACTTTGTCTATGCAGATGCCATATATAAATATAAGCATCAGACTCAGTGGCTTGCGGTAATTGATTTGGATGAATTTATAGTACCTGTGGAAAAAATAATATTAAAGACTTTCTTAAGGATTATGAGAATTATCCTGCTGTCGGAATAAATTGGGTGATGTTTGACAGCAACGGACATAAGAGTTTAAAATCTCGGGGGGGGGGCTTTTATCCGCTGATTTTACGAGGGTTTTGCTGAATTATAATGTAAAGGAAAATTGTCATATAAAATCTGTTGTAAATCCGCGTAAGGTTTTGGGGGTATGTTCTCCACACCATTTTATTTATAAAAATCATCAATTTGCCGTGACAGAGCATTATAAAAAAATTTTTGGGTTGTTTACAGATTACCACTCTTCTGATAAAATTCGTATAAACCATTATTATTGTAAATCGGCTGAAGAGTATATAAAGAAAACCGAACGTGGAAATGCAGATAATGAAAATAAGAGAACTATTAATGAAGCTTATTTGAATTTTACGGAAACTACGCATGATTATGTTATACAGAAATTTTTGCCGGAACTTGAAAAAAGAATGAATTTATAGAGGATAAATTAATATGAAAGTATTGGTGACAGGTGCAAACGGAATGCTCGGACAGGATTTGTGTCCTATATTTGAAGATGCCGGAGCTTTTGTTATAGAAACAGATGTTGATACTCTTGATATTACAAATCATGAGCAGGTTAAACAGGTTTTATCGGATATAAGACCTGATCTGGTTGTTCATTGCGCGGCTTATACAAACGTTGATAAGGCGGAAGAGGATTTGAAAAACGCCGAAATGATTAACGTTACGGGAACGGAAAATATTGCAGAAACTTGCGGAAAACTGGGGATTACTCTTGTTTATATTTCAACTGATTATGTTTTTGACGGCACTAAAAAAGAACCTTACAAACCCGATGACAGACCAAATCCTATAAATAATTACGGAATTACCAAATATGAGGGTGAAGAAGCTGTCAGAAGCCTGTGTGAAAAATATTATATTGCTCGTACTTCCTGGCTTTACGGTCACCACGGGAAAAACTTTGTAGAAACAATGTTAAGTCTTGCGGATAAACCTGAGATAAAAGTTGTAGATGACCAGACAGGCTGTCCGACATGGACTGTTGAGCTTGCGAACGGTATATTAAAACTTCTTTCAAAACCATACGGTACATACCACGTTTGCGGTTCCGGCTCAACAACGTGGTACGGTTTTGCGAAAGAAATATTTTCTCAGGCAGGTATGAATGTTAACCTTCAGCCTTGTACAACGGAAGAATTTCTTCGTCCTGCAAAGCGTCCTGCGCACAGTGTAATGGATAACGACAAAATTTGCAGAAACTGGCAGGCTGCATTAAGGGATTATATGGAACTCAGGAATTTTTAGAAGTTTCTTTTTACAAAATTTATTTTGTATCCTAAAATGTCAAGGATTATTTGCGCATCTTTAAATCTGATTTTACCTGATGCAAGTTTTTTTGAAAGAGTTTCAGGTGAGATTTTTCTGTCCTGTGTAGAAATTTGTTGAGCGATTTCTTGCAGTGTAATATTTTTCTCTTTAAGCCTTTCTATTATTTCGCGTTGTATGTCCATTTGTCACCTATAGAAGTAATAACATATATAATATAATTTATAGCATAGTACAACTTATAAGTCAATAAATATATACTTATAAATTATGAACAAAGAAACTTTATTAAAAAAATTCGGTAAGAATGTTAAGCTTGAGAGGGTAAAAAAAGATTTAACTCAAGAGCAATTGGCAGAAATAATGAATGTCTCTCAAAATTATTTATCCAGTATAGAACTCGGTAAAGAAAATATGTCGTTAGCCAAGGTTCTTGAACTATCGCAATATTTGGGCACGGATATTGAAAATCTTTTAAATTTTAAGTAAAATAACGTACAGTGAGGTATTGATGAAAGGTATTGTATTAGCAGGCGGAGCAGGAACAAGATTACACCCGAGCACTATTGCTGTTTCCAAACAGCTTTTGCCTATTTATGACAAACCTATGATTTATCATCCGATTTCTGTGTTGATGCTTGCAGGTATCAGAGATATTCTTATTATCTCAACCCCTGTTGATTTGCCGAATTTTAAAAGACTTCTGGGTGACGGAAGCCAATTTGGAGTTAAATTCTCCTATAAAGAACAGCCTTCTCCTGACGGGCTTGCGCAGGCTTTTATTCTAGGTGAGGAATTTATCGGAAATGATGATGCTGCACTTGTGCTCGGTGATAATATTTTTTACGGCGGCGGTTTTTCGGGAAAATTAAAACGTGTTGTGCAGAATATTAAAAATAACGGTGGTGCGGCTGTTTTCGGCTATCCTGTGAAAGATCCGCAAAGGTTTGGTGTAGTGGAATTCGATAATGACGGCAAAGTTCTTTCTATTGAGGAAAAACCGCAAAATCCTAAATCAAATTATGCTGTTACAGGTTTATATTTCTATGATAACAGGGTTGTTGAATACGCGAAGAATTTGAAACCTTCTGCACGCGGAGAGTTAGAAATTACGGATTTAAATAATATTTATCTGCACAACGGTAATTTAAGCGTTGAACTTCTAGGGCGCGGATTTGCATGGCTTGATACGGGGACACATCATTCACTTTTGCAGGCGGGACAGTTTGTTCAAACAGTTGAAGAAAATCAGGGAATAAAAATTGCATGTCTTGAGGAAGTCGCTTTCCGTATGGGGTATGTAACAAAAGAAGATTTACGCAAGGTTGTTGACAAGTATAATAATAATGAATATTATAATTATATTAAAAATATGTTAGACAAATAAGGAGCTTGATTATGAAATTATTTATTAATCGCAATGTCGGGGGGGGGGCAATTCTGTAGCTCCCATAGAAAGACTTTCC
>ERZ773114.1674-NODE-1674-length-22983-cov-4.177251_pt1 | contig 22983 bp, 19 predicted proteins | sample MGYA00580564_ERZ773114 | MGnify/ENA primary metagenome ERZ773114 (study PRJEB29015, sample SAMEA2737836) | human gut metagenome | biome: human gut; feature: human-associated habitat; material: faeces | place: China | collected 2012 ... | reverse complement strand
TTTTCATAAGAGCCATCATCAAGCTGTATGCGTAACAAACGTAAAGCAAGGTCATATTCCGTTCTTTGATCATTGAGATAATCCATCGGAGCATTCTGATAAATGTATCGGTATGAAGAGAATAGTTCAGGTCTGGAATATTTGCTTACAGCTTTAGACCTCGTCAGTATAAGAGAGATATCTTCATCAAAAGCTGGCAGGGTATCAACCGGATATCCCATCATTCCGGAAGCTCTTTTATCGTTACATCGGATAAGGAAGTACTGCCCCTTTTCAATCACATGGGCAAAGTTGTTGTAAGAAGTATAACCTCTGTCCCCAAAGAAAATGACTTTGTAGTGTTCAGGGATATCTGCAGAATCAACCATGGAACAAAAAGCAGAATACTCATTCCGCTTTCGGGCAGGCTGGACTAAAATATCAGTAAAACGCTTATCAAGTAAAGAAAACATAGCATTGATATGGATCTGGTTAAATCCTCTGGTAGATTTACCATTTGGTTCAAAATAGGTATCCTTATCTTCAGGGTTAAGGAAAATATCACAGGAAGAACCATCGCAGGCCCAGAATTCATATTTACCGTTATATAGTTTTTTAGGAAGTTTCCTGTTAAAAGCAAGAAGAAGATTCCGAAAAGCATCTTCCCTGATCTTTTTACGCTGTCTGTAAAAAGCCGCTTTGGAAGGTGCATCGATAGTACGTCCGAAAAAACGGTACAGTTCTTCCCTGATACAGTCAGCTTCCATAGTCAGAAACATCAGCATATAATCTTTAAAACCAAGTTTTCTGTTTCTGATAAAATCAACTCCGGGTTTGACAGCATATTTTTCCGGTGTTTTGGAAAGATCATTGATAGCAGCAAGTAAAATAGCTTTGATAGAATCTGAATAGTTCATAAATAAATACTCCTTTGATTAAGTAATTAAAAATAACAGTGCCTAATCAAAGGGCGTTATTACTGATTGATCAGTAATAACGCCGCATATTGAGGAGTATTTGTCAAGTAATATTTTAGAAAATATCAAGTAGGTATCAGAGAGATCATTGCCTGTTTAACAAGCAACAATCTCTTAAGTTAATGACATTGCCTTTGAACAGTAACAAAAATATCGTACAGGGCTTTCTAATATATAATGTGTTTGCTGAATCCATTACAAGATAAGGTTGTGATATGCAAGAGACAAATCATCCTCATTTGCGCAGGAACAGTCGCTACTACCTATATCTTACCTTTCCACTCTCTGTGGAATTTTAATGACTCTTTTGCATACTCTATAGTAATCTGTTACTTCTTAATAAAATGCAATTCCAAGAAATACTGCAAATGCCAGTCCAATCAATGTAATACATACAGATGTGATAAAGATCGGTTTGTAGCTTTCTTTATGTGTCATACCACAGGCAGCCAGGCAGGTAATCACCATACTGTTATGCGGCAGTGTATCCAGACCATTGCATGCAATTGCAGCTATACGGTGTAAAACTTCAGGATTTACTCCCAAGTCCATATATTTTTGTGCAAATACTTCCATAGCGATTCCGATACCACCAGAACCGGAACCAGTTGCTCCAGCGATTAATGTGGTAGCACTTGCAAAAGAAATCAGTGGGTTTCCACCAAGGTTTGACAGCATATCTATCAGATTCTGGAATCCCACAGTTGATTTAACAACATAACCAAATCCAACAACTGCTGCAGTATTCATAATTACCATGCTGGCACGTTTTACACCGTCATCGATCAAATTCAGTTTTTTCGGAGTAGTATTCCAATATAAAATCACACAACAGAAAGAAGCTAAAATAATTGCAATATTTACATTTACCTTAAATACATTTAACAGAACAAATAACAGAATCATCGGAACCACAGATCTCCATGGTTTTACAGTCTCCAATTCTTCAAATGCTTTCATTTTTTCTGCAATATCAGGTGTAATTACAAATCCGTCATTATTTTTCTTTGCTTTTCTAAATTCATATTCCAGATAAATAATACACAGAATACTGCAGAAGATACCAGTTGCAATACCAAGACCGGAAGCTGCCATAGTATCTGTACCAAGATACTGTGTTGGAAGCACATTCAATATAGAAGGAGAACCCGGGAACATAGAACTGTTATACGCCAGAGAAGTATAAATAACACCCGGAATCAACCATCTTGGCAGATTTTCCTGTTTAAATACGCACAGGAAGATCGGATAAGCGATAAACATCAATGCCCATCCATTCACACCTATATATCCTAAGATCAGCACTGCAAGCATACAACCATAAATTGCTCCACGTCCACCCACTTTAGAATAGATCATTTTTGCAAATGCTGCTGCAGCTCCGGATCCTTCCATCAAAGATGCAAATACGGTTCCGGTTGCAAAAAGCAAAAAGTTATTCTTCAGGAAATCAGAAAATCCTGTAAAATATGTATCTGTAATTGTATCCAACACAGACAAACCACTGAATATTGCTAAAATTGCAACACATATTAATGTTCCCACAACTGGGTTAAATTTACGATAGCAAATAATAATCAACACAACAAGTGCAACAATAATTCCCAATAAACTCATATCCATAGTTTTATCCCCCTACTGTATGTTTCCTGAAAGTTCAATCGGTACAGCTCCGCCAAGTTTTACACTTGTGATAATCATTCCGTTTACACTGTCATCCTGGAAATGCAGAGTATAGATATCGTAACCTGACATATTTAACCAGTACTGCTTTATCACCAATGTCTTATCATCTTTGAATGCATAAGAAAAGCTATTAAGAAAATGATGCGGATCATCAAATACAGCTTCCTGTGTAATCCAGTTTTCAAATCCAGCCTCTACACTTACCAGCCTGTCCTTCAGGTGAAAATTAATCAGCAGTTCATTTTCTGTTTTTCTATTAATCTCTATGCTTTGAATTTTCCGGTCATTTTCTTCAAAGGAGAGTGTTTTATCAAACCATTTTCCTTCCAAGCAGGAATTTTTTGCTCCTTCCGGATATGGAAGACACAGGTCATCCAGATATTTTTTCAGTTTTTGAGCAATCTGAAGGTTGATATCCTTTTCCGGTGCCCCATTGATGCCGATCTTCCCCGGATCGTCTCCTCCGTGTCCGGCATCGACGACCACGCAGAGTCTCCCGGAGTCATCTGCCCCCATTCCCGTCTCCCGCAAAGCATTTACCGCATGCATCGCACCAACATATTCTGCTGCTTCCCTGCCGGTCAGCGCCATCGACAGAATTAAGAGCCCTGCCATGATCAGTTTCAATGCCTTCTGTTCCATTTTTTCAGCCGCCTTATTGTATTCTATATGATTTTATATGCATTTTCCGCAGGAAATATCTTCCCGATGCAAAATCTTCCAAAATTAAGAAATCCTTTTGTTTTAACCTATTGCATCCTGTTGCCTGTTCAGCGTATAATAAACACATGAAATCGAATAGAAAAACACTTTCCGTAATCTTATTTATATTGGCCGGAATTTGTATCCTGGCAGCAATCATTCTCTTCGTGAGGGGTCACATGGAGGACCGGCACATGGAAGAATCCCTGGATGCTTTAAGACCCACTGAGTCTCCGGCAGAGACCGTTCCTTCTTCGGAACCTGAGACCATTGCAGCTGCTACGACGGAATCCGCCGCGGAAGAAGCGGTTCCCGCTCCGGAAGAGGTCACCAGGGTTCCCAATCCTTACGCCGACAGCTTTCTTGCCAACGAAGACATGGGCGCATGGCTGCAGATTCCCGGCACCGGGATCGATTATCCGGTGATGTGGACTCCGAGAGATGAGTCCTATTATCTGTATCGTGCTTTCGACGGCAGTGAGAATAAAAACGGCTGCCTCATATTAGATACGGACAGCTGCCTGGATCCCCTTTCCACGAATCTCATCATTCACGGTCACAACATGAAATCCGGTGCCATGTTTGGCAATCTCACGGATTATGAGGATCCGGATTTTTACGAAAATCACAAAAATATTATCCTGTACACCGAAGAATGTCAGCGCAATTACGAAGTCATTGCTGTCTTTCGTTCCCAGGTCTACCGGAAGACCGATCAGGTATTTAAGTTCTACAAATTTTTCCAGGCGGATACCCAGGAAGAATTTGATGACTTTTATAACAATATCAAGCAGTTATCCCAGTATGATACCGGTGTTACCGCACAGTTCGGGGATCATTTTCTGACACTGTCTACCTGCGTGTATCACGTAGAGCAGGGCCGGTTTGTAGTCGTTGCTAAGGAAACGGACCCCGGCGATCACTACCTTCCCATACAGGAATAACCAACAATCTATCAGGAGGATTTTCTTATGAAAAAACTGAAAAAAATCGTTACACTGCTTACGCTTGCAGCTGTGTGCCTGACTGCTCCCGCATTCGGCAAGATCACAGCCAAAGCAGCAGAACCCAACACCTATGTTCTGAACTTTTCCACCTCCAAAGGTGAATGGCGCTTCAAGCCTGCATCCTCATGGTCCGAAGAAGTTCAGGACCGCGAGCTTTACTATATGATGCAGGAAATCAAAGACGGTGACTACATCGTAGTCCAGAATGATGTTGACTGTAACCCTCTGAACCTGAATGTTCCCGTACGTCTGGGCAACCTGACGATCAAGAACAGTGTCAAGACTCCTGTCATCACCGCAAAAGGTTATGACAATGTCTATGTTCTAGACGGTACTACCGCGGCAATTAACGGTGATGTATCTCATGCCTATGTATACGGCGGTGCACGCGTTAATTTCAATAACAACGTTGACACTCTGGAAATGTACGGCTACGGCAGTGAATACAACAATCTGCATGCCTATATCACTGTTGTCGGTACGGTAAATCATCTGTCTGCCAAAGACGGTCAGACCATGGAGACTTATTATGACTACTATAATTTTGCAGCCAATAAGCTGTACACCGAGGATGGCGCCTTAAGAACCGATGCACAATATTACAGCAAGACTGCTCCCGCTGCCGCCGCTGAAGCTGCACAGCCTGCTGCAACTGCTCAGCCCGCTGCAACTGCTCAGCCCGCTGCAACTGCTCAGCCCGCTGCTTCCTCTTCCGCATACGATGATGTGCCCAAGACCGGTGAAAGCGCTCTTTCTATTTATCTGTTGGGTGCCGCAGCTCTCTGTGTTGTATCCGGATATGCACTTCGTAAGAAAAACGCATAATTACATTATAAGAGCACAAAATGCCTGGCCAAAACGGCCAGGCATTTTATATTGCTTATTATTGCAGGTAGGCGTTGATCAGTTCCCAGGCTGCCTGTGTTCCGTAGCCGAGTCTCCATACTGCCACACCACCGATATTCTTGGTAGTCATCATATTCAGCTTCACAGCGATGGATTCCGCATCCTCCAGCCAGATCTGATAATTTACGCTACCGGAAGTCCATTCCGCATAATTCTGGCAGGTCACTTCATCCCATTCTGCACTCACGCCTGCTTTACTCATGAAGTCTGCTTCATTGCGCATTGTGATATATTCGTCTGTCACATCCGTTCCTTCCGTCTTCCACAGGATCGTATAGAAGGGAAGTGCATTCACTACTTTATTCGCCGGTACTTCCTGAAGCGTTCTATCCAGTCCGTCCGATACATAGCTGATGCTTGCAACACTTCCGGGATCCTTGCTTCCGTGCCAGTGCTCATCATATCCCATGATGATCACATAATCCGCAACTTCTCCCTGAATATCCAGGCGATAGTAGTCATTGAAATTAAAAGGTACATAATTATCGATTGACAGTACCAATCCCTTATTGCGGCACTCTATGGACAGTTCTCTTAAGAACTCCACATAATGCGGTCCGCAGTCACTGCTCAGCTGTTCGAAATCCACGTTAATCCCGTCAAGTCCCAGTCCCATTGCCGTATCCGTCACATTTTTCACCAGGTTCTGTCTGGCCGTGGTGGATGACAGCATATTCAATGTACTGATAGATATGCCGTTTTCATTCGCATAATTAAAATTATCCAGCACACCCCACACCTGCAGTCCCATCTGATGGGCGGTCGTTACATAACCCGCTGTTGCAAAGCTTCGGAACGCTCCGTTTTCATCCGTCATACTGAACCAGGTAGGTGCGATCACGTTCATTCCTTTCGTGCCGGACACCATAGAGTATAAGGTATCATTACCTGCGACACCTCCTATGGAATGCCAGCCGAGGCAGATCTTGCTGTCTGCGGTAAGGGATGTATACTCCGGTGCCTGATAATCTGTCACCGGTGTTTCCGTCTCCTCCGTGATCTCACCCAGGCGTTTATTTTCCACATATCCGATGACTGCATCCGCTGTCTTTACCTTACTCCAGGTCTCCATCTGTTCCAGTATCTCAAGGGTATCTCCCTTGACTGCCTGTGTCAGGATCGGGCTCTTTACGCCGCCTCTCAGCCGGACTGCGGTATCCTTTTTCAGCTGTGCTACCTGTCTGATTCCCCATTCGGTATTGACCTGTACATGTCTGTCATAACATTCATAGGAATAATTCGTAAACAATTTTACATAGTCAGCTGCCACATATACGTTATCTCCGTCCGCGAAGCTGATCACATAACCGGCTTCCTGTGTTCCTTCCGTTGTCGTATATGCAGTCTCTCCGAATGTTGTCCGGATCACTTCTGTCGGAGTAGCATATAACAACAGATTCTCTGTCATATCCGCATAAAATACTTCGTTCATATATTTATGAACAGTTGCCAGATCGAAATAGCACACACCGTCTTTGATCAGTGCCTGTTCCTCCACCATTTCATTCTGTAAAATAATGGCACTCCTGTCGTTCTCTGACACCTGATAGAATTCATTCCAGTCGGCTTCTTCCTTGCTGTAGGAATATTTATCCAACAGCACTTTGCCCAGTGCGCAGCCACCGATCACAAGGATCAGCAGGATCGCCACGATCACCGGTAATACTTTTTTCTTCATATGTGCTCCCATCCGCAGGGGATTCCCCGCATTGTTCTTGCCTCTTCTTTCGTTCCGTCCGTCTCCCGGCAGAACAGTCTTATTCTATCACAATTCCCGCATATAATACAAGGAACAATACTCATTCAGTCACACACTGCAGGACACAGCCAGAGAGGCAATCCCATTTTGCAGTCCCGCAGCGTATGTTCCTTCCCCTCTGACCGTTCCGGCCATACGGGCGCTGACACCTCCTAAATGACAGTTCCGGGCCATCCACAGCAGTTTTGGACCAAAAGTATTCGTGAAACACTTATCCCTCTGCTGCGTTTTCCGGTACTTGTATGAATATAAATGCCTCTGACGGTACTTCTTTAAGGTAGTTCAAATAAAACATTGGAATTATGATTGTGAAAAATTTCGTTGAAATATTATGACCAGACACGTATACGCCTGTAAGACATCTCCATACTATATTTTACAAAACAATAAATGCTCTCCATCGTTTTGTGAATACAAATAAAAATGGGATGAAACGGAACGAATCGTTCCTCGTAAATCAACAAGAAAATAAGAAATCCGTCAGCCTCCTCTCCGTACCGGAGTATCAGAGGCATCTATAGGTGAGATTATATACTGTAATGCCTTGTTTGACAAGCTCTTTTATTAAATTTTTTTAAACTGTGAAAGGCTTCTATTGACTAAAATATAGGGAAAGTATAAGCTATATACCATACCAATGCGAAGGCAGAAAGGAAGTGTTGTCGCATGAAAATAGAAAAAGTAAATGAAAATCAGATTCGCTGCACGCTGACCCGCGAGGATCTCGCCAGCCGCGAATTAAAAATAAGTGAGCTTGCCTACGGTACGGAAAAGGCAAAATCCCTATTCCGTGACATGATGCAGCAGGCCAATTTTGAATTTGGCTTTGAAGCCGAAGACATCCCTCTGATGATCGAGGCCATCCCGCTGAATGCGGACTGCATCGTGCTGATCATTACCAAAGTAGAAGACCCGGATGAACTGGATACCCGCTTTTCCCGTTTTGCTCCTTCCGTTACGGAAGAAAGTGATGAGGACAGTGATGAGAGCACTGCAGACGAGGTTCTGGATCTGTTCCGCCGTATCCAGAGCGAAGACAATACTGCAAGCGCTCCTGAAGCTCCTTCCGCGTCCGCTCCCGAGGAGAGTGACAGTGTACGTTCCCGCCTGTTCCGTATGGAATCTCTGAAACAGGTGATCAATGCGGCAGTAATAGCCGGAAGCCATTATCATGGGCTCAGCACTCTGTATCACGAAGAGGGTGCCGACGGGTATTATCTGATCCTGACGCAGGGCGAAGAAGATCGCGAGGTCTTCGACCGTGTCTGCAATGTCATCTCTGAATACGGTATTCCCAAGCGTTCCACACCGGCAAGCCTTACTTTTCTTGAGGAACATTGTTCCACACTGATCGCCGAACATGCTTTACAGCGTCTTTCTAATACTTCAATGTAACAACAGATTGTAACATTCAGGAGAGTTCCCACTTTGTGGGGACTCTCTTATTTTTATGGTTGTTTTATACCTGTCTCTCCCAGCGAGAGTCTGTAGAAAAGAAGCTGGGAAACGCGTAACTTGAAAATATAGTCTTATTCGCATATAATAAAATTTAATACATGAATTGCTCCGTTGCAATGTAGCTTACGCAATTCCATACACATTCGGAATTACAAAGGGTCAAAACGCCGGTTACAGTGGAAAGGATGTACACGATATGATTTCCGACGAAGAATTATACCGACAATATTTAAGTGGCGATGAAACAGGGCTGGAAGAATTGATAAGAAAATACGACAATCCACTGACCTTATACATCAACGGCTATCTGCATGACATTCACGAGGCGGAGGACCTGATGATAGAAGTATTTTCCTACCTGTTCGCCAAAAGGCCCCATATCCGGGATGGCGGATTCAGGGCTTACCTGTATAAAGCTGCGCGCCATTTAGCTTTGCGCCATAAAAGCATCCGGCGACATCACTTCTGTCTTGATGATCTGACCAAAGAGCCGGAAGGTGGGAAACTGGTGGATGAGGTGATCCGGACAAAAGAACGAAATCAGATTCTGCATTTATGCATGGGTGAACTGCATCCGGATTACAGAGAAGCTCTTTATCTGACCTATTTTGAGGGTATGAGTTACCGGCAGGTCGCTGAAGTTATGGGAAAAAGCGTGAAGCAGATCACTAATATAATGTACCGGGGAAAAGAGCGTCTGCGGGGATTATTGGAACGGGAGGGAATAACAAATGCGGAGTCATGAGGAACGGATTGCAGAAGTCCGACGAAGGATTGCGGAAAAAGAGCGGCAAAAAAGGCGGAAACAGCGGCGGATCGTTGCTATTTCCTGCATAGCGGCATGCCTTGCTGTGATCTTCGGGGCTTCCTTTGTCATGTCCGGGATTTCCAGACAAATGGTGCCGGGGAACTCCTCCGGATATGAAACGGCGGCAACGATCCTCGGTGGAGGTGCTGCACCTGAATATATCATAATAGGGGTGCTTTCATTTCTTCTCGGCGTATGCGTGACGATCCTGTGTTTTCGTGTCCATCTGCTGGACAAAGAAGATCAGGCAGAGCAGAGGGGGGACCGCGCCAATGGAATTGATCATTAATCTTTTGCAATTTTTCGTCACCCTGCTGGGCTTCTGTCTGAGCGGCATTCGTTATCTGAGGCATCGGACACTGTCATATTTTCTGCTGATTTGCTTTTATGGCTGTTTCGCACTGGGTTCCCTGTACTGGACATTGTATCTGTTATTGTTTTCCGAAACACCACGGATCTTTTATGTATCGGAATTCGGCTGGGTCTCCAGCGTTATTTTTCTCTATCTCCTACAATATACTCTCTCCTCCCCGGAGGAAAGAAGCTTTTCCTGTCGGAAATCCCTGCTGGCTCCGCTGATCGGAGTTCCGTTGTGCGCATTTTACTGTACCTTTGGTGACATTCTCTCCAACCTGCTCTGGTGCGGCATGATGATCCTTGTCTCCTATCGTTCCATCCACGGTCTTGTCTACGCAGAGACACAGACGGGAAAAGGACGGAACCTGCGGTATTTTCACATCGAAATTCTCTGCTATGTTGCGGTAGAATACGCTCTGTGGACCTCCGGCTGCTTCTGGCCGGGCGACTCTATCTTCAGTCCCTATTGCTGGTGTGATCTTCTGCTGACGTTCTGCCTTTTCGGGCTGCTGCCTGCCACAGGAAAGGCGGTGCGGACATGACCTATATTGAAAATGTATTTATCTGTATGGCCTCACCCCTGTTGATCGCCGCCCTGTGCATGGGTAGGCGGCAGGCCAAATTCTTTCTGTGCTGTCTTGCAGGAATGGGGGCATGCCTGCTCTCCGCTTACATCAATACCTTCTTTGCCGCTCTTTACGCAGCAGATACGATTGCCGCCACCGCAGAGATCGCACCTGTGGTAGAAGAAGTGATGAAACTCCTGCCGTTGCTCTTTTATCTTCTTGTATTTGAGCCTGAACCGGTGCCGATAAAAAATGCTGCCATCATCGTTGCACTTTCCTTTGCCACCTTTGAGAATGTCTGCTATCTGATTCAAAACGGAGCCGGACATTTTTCCTTTATCTTTTTCCGGGGCATTGGAACGGGTGCCATGCATGTGATCTGTGGTGCCATCGTCGGCGGTGGGCTGGCGTATGTATGGCAGCGCACTTGGCTGAAGATTGCCGGAACCTGCGGTCTGCTCGGGGCAGCCATCACTTTTCATGCGATTTATAATCTTCTGATCGCCTATGGCGGTGCGATACAGTATATCGCATACATTTTGCCTGTGCTGATCCTGACGGTGGGAAAACTGATTGTCCGCCTGCCCCAGAGTCACAACTGAATCCTGTCTTTTGCGGAGCTGCTGTCGGCAGCTCCTGTTTTTTTCAACTTTTTTTCAAAAAATTTGATTTTCAGGTGAGAGTTTTTTCGCTTTTTTGTACCTAATTAGATGAAGGGCATATGTATTTTATGACTTTACTTTCCGAAGGGAGGTTTTCAACGATATGTATGATACGGAAAAGCGGGTCGAACTGGTGAAAAAACGGGTGCATGAAAAATATCGCCGGAAGAAGCGCCGCGGGATCTGCCGACTGTCTGCCCTGTGCACGGCATTGTCTGCGTTCCTTGTGGGAACGGTGTACACTGCAGCCGGTCAGACGCAGATCACCGCCCGGGGAATGTACGGTTCTATCCTGCTGCATGAAGACGCCGGCGGTTATGTGCTGGTGGGGGTAATTTCTTTCTCCACAGCAGTCATAATCACTGTGCTGTGTATCAGACTCCGGGAAAGAGAACACCGCGGACAAGGCACGGGAAAAGGAAACGCATCACAACAATGGGAGGAAAAAAATTCATGAAAAAGCAAAAAATTCGGTTCTATGCGGCGCTGCTTTGCAGTTCCATGGTATTTTCTCTGGTCTCCACGCCGGTATCGGCAGCAGAAACCGGACAGTTGACGAATCCCCCGACATCCACAGAGGAGCTGAGTTCCCCAGAAAGTATATCGGGAAATGAAGCTGCAGCGATTCTGAACGGACTGTACGCAGCACTGCCGGTAGCAAACGGTGTGAAAGAGGTGGCGACAGCCGAAGAACTGGCGGCTGCACTGGCAGATAGCAGTGTTGTCAAAATCACACTTGCAGAAAATATTTATATCGGCAGCACCCTGACGGTCAACCGCGCTGTGACGCTGGATTTGAACGGTAATGTACTGAAAATGAACGGCAGCGGCAGCGTAATCAAGGTGGAATCAGGCGGCAATCTGACAATTCAGAACAGCAACACATCCACACCACACAAATTTACCCCGGGCGGTGACGGCTTATGGGGGCTGGACGAAACCGGCGGCTCGGAAATTGTCTACGGCGGCATTATCACCGGTGGCACAGGAATGCCTCCTGGCGTCAATTACTCCGAGGGCGGCGGTGTGTATGTCTCCGCGGGTGCTGCACTCACCATGAACGGCGGCAGCATTGTCGGCTGTAAGGCCGGAAGTGGAGGCGGTGTATGCATTGATTATGATTATACGGCACAAAAAGCAAGCGAGTTCATTATGAACGGAGGCAGCATCATCGGCTGCACTGCTTCCTCTGGAGGCGGTGTACTGATCCGTTCGGGATGCAGGTTCACAATGAATTCCGGCTCCGAGATTCGCTGCTGCACCGCAGAAAATGGCGGCGGGGTAACCATCAGCGCTTCGCCTTCTCTGTCCGGTACGTTCACTCTGGCCGGCGGAAAAATCCATAAATGTAAGGCTTATGTCGCAAATAATTTTCTTTCCCACGGCGGCGGCATTAACAACGACGGAGAATTTCTCATGGAAAGCGGTTGTATTGAAAACTGCACATCCCCATCCCAAAGAGACGATGATAAGAGCAACGGGGTATACAACAATGGTAAGCTGTTCATCTTGCGCGGCGGTACCATTGACGGCAATATAACAAATAATACTACGCTGAACGCGGACGGCGGCACCGTCAACGGAGAGTTGACGAACAATGACCAGATCACCGGCGAAGACTTGAATCGCAGTACTACATTTAACAATAAAGTGACCAACAACGGCACCATCCGGAAGGGCACATTCACGAATGAGGTCATAAATGAGAGCAGTGGTACCATTAACGGCGGCACATTTACCGGCACAGTTGAGAACAAGGACGGAACAATTTCAGGCGGTGATTTCAGCAAAGCCACCCTGAACGGTATGCTCGTGATCACTTTTGAACCGAACAACGGAGAGCCGGTCATCACACGGGAAGTGAATTGGAGCAAGGACGGAGCGGCACTCACCGCCCCCGCTTCCACCAATGAGGGGCATAGTCTTGACGGCTGGTATTATGATAACAACGGTACGGAAACAAAATGGAACTTTGACACGGATACAGTCAAATGCACTATGACCCTCAAGGCAAAATGGGAACTCTCCACCTATTCCGTAACGTTGCAGACAGACGGCGGTACGATTGCCAGCGGAAAAGAAGTAACCGGCTACACTTACGGCACCGGAGCAGTTCTTCCGACCGCCGATGATATCACCCGCGAGGGATATCGCTTTGACGGCTGGTACGCAGACAGCAGTTTTTCCGGTTCGCCCGTCACAGAGATCACAGGTACCGATACGGGAGACAAGGTATTCTACGCAAAGTGGATGCGGAACACGACTCCCATCGTTCCCGGCAACAACACCAGCAATATCGTAGAGCAGTATAAGACTGACGACAGCAGCTCAGGAGAACAGACCGACCGTGAAGTTCCCTCTCCTGTCGTGAAAAACACCACCTCTTATTTGACCTATACCGTACAGGCGGGTGACACTCTCTGGAAAATCGCCAGAAAATACAACTGCTCCATAACCGAGATCATGGCAGCCAACAGTGACCGGATCAAGAACCCGAACCGGATTCACGCCGGCTGGCAGCTTAAGATTCCCCAAAGCGGAGCGCCCATCACAGGTGGCACTCCCGATGCTGTTCTGCCTGAGAATAAGAAAAGTGGGATATACATCGTCAGACAGGGCGACACCCTCTGGAAAATCGCCAGAAAGTACGGCTGCTCCGTGGCCGAGATCATCTCCCTGAACCGGGAACTGATCCGCGACCCTGCTCTGATTTATTCCGGCTGGGAACTGAAAGTACCACAGAATTAGCCTCCCCTGAAAGAATCTACCGGGCCAGTCATACTTCATAATGTCGGATTGAATATTTTATCTAAGGGAAAAAACGAAAAAATAGACGGCCAGAGGCCGATGATCTGAGTTCCTTGAATTCTTTAGATTTCTCAAATCCGCGCAATCGGCGGACACATTTCGATTGCGCGGAAATCTGAGCTATGAAATTCCATAAATACTTTGTTTCACCTGTGTGCCCCGGTCAGGTGATGTTTCCAAAACAGACATACAAAGCTTACAGCTCCTCGATCACTTTCATAAGCTCATCTACATCAATGCCATGTACCATAGCTGCCTCTTCCAGGGTCTCTCCCTGTGAAGCAGGGCATCCCAGGCAATGCATTCCTGCATCGAGGAGTACGGGAGCTACTTCAGGATTGGCACGTAAGATCTCGCCAATGGTCATGTCTTTTGTTACTCCGGTCATATCGGTCTCCTTTCTGCCGTATAAGGCTTTTTTAGTATAATACTTTCCCCAAAAGATTACAAGAATATTCTTGTACATCAGCATTTGTTCCTCCCCCGGGATCAGCTCTGCCGCAAACCACATTCATAAAAGCATTTGCTTCACAAATGGCGCCGCTTCGTAGCTCACATTTATTTCATGTTGGTGCGCTTTGTCCATGAAAAAGAGGTTTTCGTGCTTTGTGCGCAAGCGCCCTCACCAGGGGATAGTCTTTTTATGTCAGAGCTGATGTACAAAAGCGCGTACATTACCTAAAACTGTTGACACTTACCCTTGTCAGGTAGTACACTTTTATCGTAAAGAAACAGCTTGGGACGCCAGCGCAACTGGTACTCTCAGTTGATAATATTAATTGTTTTTACTAGAAGGAGGTAAATTTTCATGGCAGAAGCATGGAGAGGCTTTAAAAGAGATGGCCACTGGGATGTAGACGTCAATGTACGTAACTTCATCCAGACCAACTACACTCCGTATGATGGAGATGAGAGCTTCCTGGAGGGACCTACCGAAGCAACTGATAAGCTTTGGGGCAGACTTCAGGAGTTACAGAAGGAAGAGCGTGAGCATAACGGCGTTCTGGAATGCGAAACAGAGATCGTATCCAGTCTGACCGCTTATGGCCCTGGCTATATTGATGAATCTATGAAGGATCTGGAGCAGATCGTTGGTCTGCAGACAGACAAGCCTTTAAAGAGAGCATTCATGCCTTATGGTGGTATTAAGATGGCTCAGCAGGCAGCAAGCACCTATGGCTACGAAGTAAATGAAAAATATGACAAGATCTTCAATGAGTATCACAAGACTCACAACCAGGCAGTATTTGATGCTTATACCGATGAAATGAAGGTTGCTCGTCATACCCATATCGTTACCGGTCTTCCCGACACCTATGGTCGTGGACGTATCGTAGGCGACTACAGAAGAGTTGCTCTGTATGGTATCGATTTCCTGATCGAGCAGAAAAAGAAGGATAAGAAGAACTGCGGTACCGGCGTTATGACCGAGGAAATCATTCGTCTGAGAGAAGAGATCGCTGATCAGATCAAGGCTCTGCAGGGAATGAAGGAAATGGCTAAGATCTACGGCTACGATATTTCCGGTCCCGCTACCACCGCTAAGGAAGCTATCCAGTGGTTATACTTCGGTTACCTGGCAGCTATCAAGACCCAGAACGGTGCAGCTATGTCCGTTGGACGTATCTCTACTTTCCTGGACATCTATATTGAGAGAGACTTAAAGGAAGGCACCCTGACCGAGAAAGAAGCTCAGGAGCTGATCGACCATATGACCATGAAGTTCCGTATGGTTAAGTTCGCTCGTATTCCTTCTTACAACCAGCTGTTCTCCGGTGACCCCGTATGGGCTACTCTGGAAGTTGGTGGTATCGGCATGGACGGCCGTCATATGGTTACCAAGAACGACTATCGTTTCCTGCATACTCTGGAGAACATGGGACCCAGCCCCGAGCCGAACCTGACTGTTCTGTACTCCAGCGCTCTGCCTGATAACTTTAAGAAGTACGCAGCTAAGATTTCTGTGAATACTTCTTCCATCCAGTACGAGAACGATGACGTTATGAAGCCTATCTGGGGTGATGACTACAGCATCTGCTGCTGCGTATCCGCTACTCAGACCGGTAAGGAGATCCAGTTCTTCGGTGCTCGTGCTAACCTGGCTAAGTGCTTACTGTACGCTATCAACGGTGGTAAGGATGAGAAGCATCTGGACAAGGACGGCAAACATATGCAGTGTGGTCCTGAAATCGCTCCTATCACTTCCGAGTACCTTGATTTCGACGAAGTTATGCATAAATATGACATCATGCTTGACTGGTGTGCATCTCTGTATGTTAACATCCTGAACCTGATCCACTACATGCATGATAAGTACTACTACGAAGCAGCTGAGATGGCTCTGATCGATACCGATGTAAGAAGAACCTTCGCAACCGGTATTGCAGGTCTGTCCCATGTAGCTGACTCCCTGTCCGCTATCAAGTATGCTAAGGTTAAGGTTATCCGTGATGACCAGGGTTGTGCTGTAGACTTCAAGATCGAAGGCGACTTCCCTAAGTACGGTAACGATGATCCCAGAGCTGATGAATTCGCTGTATGGCTGCTGAAGACCTTCATGGAGAAGATCAAGAAGAACCACACCTACAGAAATTCTGAGCCTACCACTTCCGTACTGACCATTACCTCTAACGTTGTATATGGTAAGGCTACCGGTGCTCTGCCCGATGGTAGAGCAGCTTACACACCGTTCGCTCCCGGTGCATCACCTTCCTACGGTGCTGAGAAGAGTGGTCTGCTGGCTTCTCTGAACTCTGTAGCTAAGCTGCCTTATGAGTATGCTCTGGATGGTATCTCCAATACCCAGACTATGGCTCCTTCCGCTCTTGGTCACAACCTTGACGAGCAGAAAGAAACTCTGGTACGTGTAATGGATGGTTACTTCGATCGTGGTGCTCATCACCTCAACGTTAACGTATTCGGTACCGAGAAGCTGTTAGATGCACAGGCTCATCCTGAGAAGCCTGAGTACGCTAACTTCACCATCCGTGTATCCGGTTATGCTGTTAAGTTCATCAGCCTGACCAAGGAGCAGCAGGATGATGTTATCGCAAGAACCTGCCATAAGAGTCTGTAATTCTTACAGGTTTTGAGATAATTGATGTATATGGGGCCGGGCAGTAATGTCCGGTCCCTTTTTGGATATACTATTCGTAACACTCACCCCTCAGCTGCCTGCATGGCAGAGAATGGAGATTATTACAATGATCAAAGGCAGAATTCATTCATTAGAATCCTTCGGCGCAGTAGACGGACCCGGAATCCGCTATCTTATCTTCCTCAAGGGCTGCAATATGCGTTGTCAATATTGCCACAATGTAGATACCTGGAATCCCGACACTGACAATCTGATGACAGCAGACGAGCTTCTGGATAAGGCAGAGCGTTTCCGCAGCTACTGGGGCAAAGAAGGCGGCATCACCGTCAGCGGCGGCGAAGCTTTATTACAGATTGATTTTCTCATCGATCTCTTCCGTAAGGCTCACGAGAGAGGCATCAACACCGACCTTGATACTTCCGGACAGCCTTTTACCAGAGAAGAGCCCTTCTTCTCCAAATTCAACGAATTACTGAAATATACCGATCTTGTCATGTTGGACATCAAGCATATTGATGATGAGGAGCACAAAAAACTCACCGGCCATACCAACAAAAACATTCTGGACTGCGCAAGATACCTCTCCGAACAGGGTATCCCCATGTGGATCCGTCATGTGCTGGTACCCGGAATCACTGACAATGACGAATATCTGAAGAAAACAAGAGAATTCATTGACACTCTGGATACCGTTATGAAGGTAGAAGTTCTTCCCTATCACACATTAGGGGCATACAAATGGAAAGAGCTGGGAATCCCCTATAAGCTGGAAGGTGTGGAACCCCCCACCGAGGAGAGAATTCAGAATGCGAAGAAGATCCTGGAGTTCAATAAATATAAATAAACAACTGTAACTAATGATAAAAAATACTAAATAAGACTTGTATTCAAGCCCTATTTATATTACAATACTAGTAGTTACATTGATAAATTTGTATCAAACAAAAGATTTGATACACGCAAAATAGGAGGAAAAGATTATGGCATTTGTTATTGGTGATGCTTGTGTAGCATGTGGAGCTTGTGAAGCACAGTGCCCCGTTGGCGCTATCAGCATGGGCGACGGAAAGTTCGAAATTGATGCAGATAAGTGCATCAGCTGCGGTTCCTGCGCAGGTCAGTGCCCCGTTGGTGCTATCGCAGAGGATTAATTTCCGACTTAAAATGCAACCTTGGAAAGGCATTTCAGAAAATGAAATGCCTTTTCTTTTTTTCTGCTTTATGTTTTTCATTCTCTTTTGGATTCACGGGTGTATCTTTTGGTTGTTTTTGCAACCGTCCTTTGGTCTTTTTCCGTAACAGCTCGTCCATCTTCTGATAATATTCTTCGCTGCGCTGTTCCAGCCTGCGATCCCGCTCTTCCTCACGCTCTTCTCTGCTACGGAACTGATAATCCAGTTCTTTCACCATGCTCTCCTTTAATTCCCGACATAGCTCCTGATTATTTTCTTTTACGGCTTCACGGATCATCTGCTGCAGAATCCACTGTAGTCTTTTAACCTTCTCCTCCCGGTTTTCGCCTGTCAGCGAGGTCTCCTGCACCGGTGATGGTACTGTTTTCTTCACTGTCTCATCTACAATTTCAATTGCCATACGCGGTGCGGCAGCTGCTTCTTTTTCTGTCGTTTCCTCCGGCAGCACATCCAGTTTCCCGTCCTTTAATATCATTTTAATTGCTTTCAACTGTAATCCCCTTTCTTTCATGCTCTTGATCTCTTTGAAACGTTCTACATCTTCTTTCGTATAATAGCGATGCCCCAATTCGTTACGTTTGATGGGCAGGTGTAGTTCTTCCTCCCAGTAGCGAAGCACGTGGCTCTCCACCTTTACCTGTTTTGCTGCATCCGAAATCAATAAATACTCTCCCATAATCTCTCCTTTTCTAAATTGTCATAATATGAAAATGTGAAATAAAAAAGAGAACAGGTACAGGGGAATTTCCCTTACTTGTTCTCTTTCGTGTTTTATATTCTGTATTCGCAGGATACTTAAAAATCTTTTTTTCTGTCGTTTTCCAGGTTAGCGAACTTGGTGTACTCCGGCAGCCATGCCAGCTGTACGGTTCCGATCGGACCGTTTCTCTGCTTGGCAATGATGATCTCGGAAATACCCTTGTCCGGTGAATCATGGTTGTAATAATCATCACGGTAAATGAACATTACCACGTCGGCATCCTGCTCGATAGCTCCGGATTCACGCAGGTCGGACAACATCGGCCGATGATCCGGTCTCTGTTCTACCGCCCGGCTCAGCTGGGACAGAGCCAGCACCGGTACGGATAACTCTCTGGCTACCGCCTTTAAGGAACGGGAAATATCGGAAATCTCCTGCTGTCTGGAGTCGCTGCTTCTGCCGCCGCTGCCTGACATCAACTGTAAATAGTCGATGATGATCATGGACAGTCCATTTTCCTGCTTCATTCTTCTACATTTGGAGCGGAGCTCTGCAATGCTGATGCCCGGCGTGTCATCAATCATCAGTTTGGATTTACCAATGACACCGGCACTCTCGATCAGCCGCTCCCACTCCTGGTCATTCAGCTGACCGGTACGAAGCTTCTGTGCATCCACGCTGGATTCCAGGGAAAACATACGGTTGATCAACTGCTCCTTACTCATTTCCAGACTGAATATGGCTACCGGCAGATTCTGCTTAAAAGCCACATGCTGCGCGATATTCAGTACAAACGCTGTCTTACCCATGGAAGGACGGGCGGCGATCAGCACCAGGTCAGAGGGCTGCATACCGGCAGTACGATAATCCAGATCAATGAATCCGGTGGCAATACCTGTAACAGTTCCGTGAAGCTTGGATGCCTTCTCGATCTTGTCCATAGCATTCATAACCACCGTACGGATCGGGACGAACTCTTTTACATTCTTTTTCTGTACCACCTCATTGATCTTGCTCTCGGTACTCTCCAGGATTGTATCCAGACTTTCTTTCCCGCTGTAGCAGGTATTGGCAATCTCTTCGTTGGTACGAATCAGTCGTCTGAGGGTTGCTTTCTCCGCAACAATACCGGCATAGTACTTAATGTTAGCGGAGGTGGGCACCGATGCGATCAGGTTCGTCAGGAAATCCAGTCCGCTGACCTCCGGCGGCACATCTTCCCTGGATCTCAGTCGATCCTGCAGGGTAACAAAATCCACCGGTTTTCCCTCGTTGTTCAATTCCACGATCGTGTCAAATACAATACCGTACTGACGATTGTAGAAATCCTCTCCCGAGATCTGTTCCGTCGCGGCAGCGATTGCCTCCGTATCGATGAACATAGATCCGATCACCGACTGTTCTGCCTCCAGGCTGTGGGGCATTATTCTTTTGATTACATTTTCATCTATAGCCGGCATGGGCCTGTCTATGCCTCCGTAACTTTCACCGTCAGTTTTGCTGCCACCTGAGGATGAAGCTTTACTGTCACCTCATAGGAACCAAAATTCTTCAGGCTCTCGGGAAGTACAATTTTCTTCTTATCGATTTCAATGCCATGCTGTTCCTTGCAGGCAGTTGCGATCTCCTTGGAAGATACAGAGCCAAAGGTCTTGCCGCCTTCTCCTGCTTTGATCTTAACCATGACCTGCTTAGTCTCCAGCTCCGCTGCCAGAGCTTTTGCCGCATCCAGGTTCTCCTGTGCTACTTTTTCTTCATTCGCTTTTTGAAGCTTCAGGTCATTCATATTTTTGGAAGTTGCTTCCACACCGATCTTTTTCGGTAAAATATAGTTCCTTGCATACCCTTCGCTGGCTTCAATGATATCTCCTTTTTTGCCCAGCTTTTTTTCATCCTGAAGTAAAATAATTTTCATGTTATATACCTGCCTTTCCTATCTCTAAATCTCTCCGGATTCCAACATATCGTCAATGGTATGCTTCAGCACGCCGATGGCTTCTACCAATCCTACACCCTCCATCTGACAGGCTGCAGTGTTCATGTGACCGCCGCCACCCATACGTTCCATAATGATCTGTACATTAACCTCATCAATAGATCTGGCACTGACATAGATCTTACCCTGATAATCCGTGAGTACGAAACTTGCCTTGATTCCTTTGATATTCAACAGTTCGTTGGCTGCCTGTGCCCCAATGATCGTAGGACTGGGCAGATCCTCCGCGGTACACAGAGAGATGGCAAAAAACTGCTTGTAAATCTCTGCCTGGCTGACTGCGTCTGCCTTTGCCTTATATTCTGCAGCATCCTCACGGAACAGTTTTCTGACTCTGGTGACATCTGCGCCATTTCTACGCAGAAATGCGGCAGCTTCAAAGGTGCGGGCGCCGGTGCGGACGGAGAAATTCTTGGTGTCCAGCACGATGCCGGCCAGCAGCGCCTCGGACTCCGCTTTCAGCAGGTCGCCCGGCTCGATGAGGTACTGGAGCAGCTCCGTCACCAGCTCCGACGCTGAGGAGGCGTAGGGTTCGTGGTAGTTCAGGGCCATCTTGTCGATGTAGCTGCTGCCCCGGCGGTGGTGGTCGATGACCGCCACCCGGTTGCAGGCGTCCAGCAGGGGTTCGGACTCCACGCTGCCGGGGCGGTTGGTATCCACCACCACCAGCAGCGTCTCCGGCTGGACCCGCAGGAAGGCATCATCGCCGCTGAGGAAGGCCCCCTGATACTCCGGCAGGGCCTGCAGGCGGCGCAGCACCGGATGGGCGGCGTTATTCTCCGTATCGATGACGATGCGGCACTTCTTGCCACGTTTGCGGACGATGGCGCACACGCCTGCGGCGGCGCCCAGTGCGTCCATATCCGCATAGCTGTGGCCCATGACGTAGACCTGCTTGGCCTCGTCGATGAGCTCCGCCAGCGCATTGGCCATGACCCGTGACTTCACCTTGGTGCGCTTCTCCGTAGCCTTGGAGCGGCCGCCGTAGAACTCGAAATTCAGCTTGTCCTTCACCACTGCCTGATCGCCGCCACGGCTCAGGGCCATTTCCAGCGCCACGGAGGCGTTTTTGAACAGGGTCTCGAAGCTGTCGGCATCCCGGCCCACGCCGATGGACAGGGTGGCGGCCACACCCTCTCCGGCCACCACCTCACGGACGGCATCCAGCACGTCGAAGCGCTTGGCGGCAAAGTCGGAGAAGCTCTTCTCCTCGAACACAAAGAGGTAGCGGTCCCGGTCGTATTTCAGCATCATCCCCTCGCTGCCGGCGGACCACTGGCTCAGCTTTTCCTCCAGCATGGCCCGCACCGCAGAGCGCTTGCCCTCCGGGGTGGCCTTCATCAGGTCCTCGTAGTTATCCACCATGAGGATGGCTACCACCGGCCGGGTCAGCTCCAGCGTCCGGCGCATCTCCTCGGTGTCGGTAACGTCCATCCAGTAGGTGGTGGCCAGTGCGCTCTGGCCGCCCTCCGGGTGGCTGACGCCGCCGAACACTCGATAGGTGCGGTGGTTCCACACCACGGTCTCCGGGGCCTCGGTCTTGCCCTCCAGCAGCCAGTGGAAGGAGATATTGGGGAACACCGTCTCCAGATGGGCATCGAAGATGCCCTCCCGCTGCTCCGTCAGCTGGAGGAAGCTCTCGCTGCTCCAGAGGATATCCTCCGTGGCCAAGTCAAAGACCATCATGGGCGGGGGGGTGAAGAGCATATTGCTGGAGCGGGCGGAGTCCATGCCGCCGTAAAACCGCTGGATATACTGGCGCAGACTCTGCTGGGTAGCCTTGCTGCGGCGGCGGCCCAGCAGGAAAAAGGCCACGGCGGCCACGCCCTCGCCAATGGCGAGGCGCACGTCAAAGGGGATCGCTGCCAGGGCAAACAGCACCAGGCACAGCGAGAAGATCGTAATATTCGTCCGGAGGAGCCGGGCGATCCGTTTATTCAAGGCGCATCCCTCCCTGTTTTGGCGGACTGCGCTGTTCCGCCATTTTGAATTACATTATTATAGCATAGTTTTTCCTCTGCTACAACGTCTTTCTTATCGGTTTGAAAAAGTCTTTTCCGGGGTATTTTTTCGGCGGAGGGATCGGGGAAATGCGGGCTTTGCGAGGGGCGGCGAAAAAAGGGGGAAAGAAAGGCTGTACAAATGCGGAGAAATGTGATATACTTTGTGTAAATCGTTGAAAAGCGATGGCCTTTTTTGTATTTTTTGCGGAGGCGGCGGGCCTTCGTGATCAAATAAACGAGGGGATTCCCCTCACCACTTTTGCACAGGACAGTCGGGCGGGCCGCCGGACTTCTCCGGCGATACAGCGCCGCAGAAAAA
>ERZ773114.1673-NODE-1673-length-22995-cov-7.323322_pt1 | contig 22995 bp, 26 predicted proteins | sample MGYA00580564_ERZ773114 | MGnify/ENA primary metagenome ERZ773114 (study PRJEB29015, sample SAMEA2737836) | human gut metagenome | biome: human gut; feature: human-associated habitat; material: faeces | place: China | collected 2012 ... | reverse complement strand
TTTCTGTTATGCCCGCGGTGGCAAAATCAGTGGCGGCTGGACACAAAACTACGGTTACATCGTGGAAACGGAGCATTACCGCTACTGCCTGCGCTGTAATCCGTCCCCTGGTGACTATAACGGGTATCTGACGGCCTATGATCTGGATGTCCAGCGGCAGAACATGGTGCGGGAAGAAGCATCCCGCATGGAAATGGGCGGCATGGCATGAGTTGGAACGGAGCTCGTGCCAGAGGGCCTCCCGTTTTCTATGGCAGCTGCGCAGATTCCCGTTGACTTGTGGGCGATCCTGTGGTAGTTGTGTTGTGTACCAACACAGGACGGAAAAGAAAAATAAAAACTGGAGGTACAAAATGAAAAAACTGCAAATCATGGCGGGTATGCTGAGCGTGCTTCTCCTCGCAGGCTGCGGCGGAGCCGGAGCATCTGCGAAAACGACAGAAGGAGATCCGCCGCAAGTGGCATCTGCCGCCGCTTCCGGGACCACAGCGGCGCAAAATGGAAACGAAAACCCTTCGGAGGTCGTAACACAAGATGAGGCAGAACGCCCCGGCCCTGTCGATGCGGAGCCGTCGGGAGAAAAGAAAACCAATTCCTCTGCCGGAGAAGCGAAGCCTGCGGCGGAAGTTCCTCCGGTGCAAGTGCTGCCTGCCGAGACTGTGCCGCCTGAAACTCCGCCCACAGGATCCGCCCCCTCTGAACCCGTGACGGATGAGGCAGCTCCACAGCCGGAGGAGAAAGCCTTTGCCATGGACTACTGGCTGGCCTACGCCAAGGACTATGCCGTGAGCATCGGGCTGGTGCTGGATCCTGCGGCAGCCGGCACATGGGACACGCCCATCCGATGTAGCAGTAAGACGGAGGATGTTCTGGCCGCCTATATCCGGGATGATCTGACATATTATAAGAACGAGGAAGGCTGCACGGCTGTGTGGATATGGGCGGAACAGGTGGGAGATGGGCAGTACGAATTGTTCATCGGTCGCGGGTGACGCAAATATATGTGAAAAAGGCTCTCTGTGAGAGCCTTTTTCTTATGGCAAAATTTAGGAGAATGGGAGGGTTAATTTGAAACGAATCATCAAGTGCGGGACGGCTTTTCTGCTGGCGTTGGTACTGTGCCTGTGCCTGCTGCCTACCACAGCCCTCGCCGCATCCAAACAGGTGTACATCTGGAATTTCCCGCTGTCAGGTGACACCTTGAAATCCGACGGCAACTGGGGCCACGGCGTGCTGAATCTGCGCTTTGGCTACCGGGTATCGGCCACAAGCTACACGCAGTTCCGTTGTCTGGATTCCTGGCAGGGAGAGGTGGCCTACTGCATCGAACCCGGCGCACCGCAGAAAAACTACGATTCCCTCACAGACCACGACGATACATGGTGGGATCACCTGACTTTGCCGGACGGGCATCCCCTTACGCCCCGCGAAGTGCAGCGGCTGATTGGCCGTATCATGAGCTACGGCTACCACGGGACCATTGGCGGCGGCTGGTGGGCAGATGTAGAGAGCACGGCGGAGAAGATGGCCTGGGCCTATGCCACGCAGGTCCTCATTTGGGAGGTAGTGGCAGGCGAACGGGACAGCAGCTTCCGCCATATTGATGTGAAGTCTATGGGCTATAACGAGGCCTTGGAGCGGGTGGATGCCACCCATCCCCTGCGGGGCAAGATCCTCAGCTACTATGATTCCATTGTAGATTCTGTGCAGACCCACAGCAAACGTCCCAGCTTCTGCACTTCTACCGCCACCGATGCAGAGACGCTGGAGCTGACTTGGGACGGAAGCAAGTTTACCGGCAGCGTCACCGACACCAACGGGATGCTGGGAAAGTACAGCTTCAGCTGTGAGGATGCCGATCTGACTTTCAGCAAGAACGGAGATGTGCTGACGGTTTCTACGGAAAAGCCCATTTCGGATGCCGTTACCATCACAGCCGCCAAAGAGGGCACTACCAGCGCCGGTATGGTGGTGTGGGGCGATGGTGTGTGGGGCGAACCTACCGGTATTCAGGATGTGGTTACCTACTCTGCCAGCGTCCGGGACCCGGTAACGGCGTATTTGAAGATCAAGACCGCCGCCATCCCCGGTAGGATCACGGTGAAGAAGGTGGATGCCGAGGGTGTGCCTTTGTTCAGGATCCGATTCCTGCTGGAATCCTCTGCGGATCAGGTGAACTGGCAGGAGGTAAACACGGCGGAAACGGATGCGGACGGCTTGGTTTGCTGGGGAGATTTGACCGCAGACGGCAGTACCTACTACCGGGTGACAGAGGTACAAACGGCAGAGGGGATGACGCTGCTGACAGAGCCGCTGTTTGTAGGGACGCTGGACGCAGGCAGCCATGATATCACCATTACCGCCTGCAACAATGCGGGCTTTGCGCTGCCCTTTACGGGCGGGGCAGGCTTCACAATTTATATTCTGTTTGCGGCACTCATGCTCGGCATGGGTGTCGGCACAGGTGTTTATTTTTGCAAAAAAACCACGATGAAAAAGGAGAACTGAACCATGAAGAAAACGAAACGACTTTGGGCGCTGCTCCTGGCTATGGTCATGGCCTTGGGGCTTATCAGCACGGCGTTTGCGGCGCCGACTATTGACCTTGGGCGAAAGGCATCCCTTTCCCTTTACAAGTACGACATCACGGCGGCCAGCGAGGACGGGGCGTGGGATACGGCGTCCTATGTCAGCACCGGCGTGCAGGACGATGCCGTTACCGACAAGCTGGCGCAGTACGCCATTCAGGGCGTGGAGTTCACCTATCTGCGGGTGGCTGACATCGCCATGAATAATGAACTGGTGGATGGGCAGCGTCAGGTGGGCGTGCTGTACGGCTTTGCCGAGGATACCGTTCTTCAGGCCATCGGCCTGACCGCCGCAGACGCCCATAAGAGCGAAAACGGCATCCGCTATTATACCTCCGACAAGCTGAACAAGGCCATGAGCGATGCACTGACCGCCAACGCTACAACCGTCAAAAATGCGCTGGAGATTGCTATCCGAAATGGCGGCAAGGCTATGCCCGAGACGGATGCAAACGGACACAGCAAGATCAGTGGACTGGAGCAGGGCCTGTATCTGGTGGTGGAGACCCGTGTGCCGGAGAATGTCACCAGTACCTGCAATCCCTTCTTCGTGTCTCTGCCCATGACCACCATCGACGGCAAAGGCTGGAACTATGATGTGACCGTGTATCCCAAGAACCAGACCGGCAGCCCGGACATTGAAAAGACCGTCCGGGAGGACAAGAACAGCACCGGCAAGAATACCGGCAGCCTGACCGACATTGCCGATGGCTACGCACATACCGCCACCGCTTCCGTGGGCGATGTGGTGGACTATCAGATCATCAGCACACTGCCCACCATTACCTCCAAGGCTACCAGCCTCACGACTTATACTTTTGTGGACACGCTGAGTAAGGGGATCTGCTACAACAAGAATGATGTGGTCATCGAGTTCTTCCGGGATGCCGGTTGCACCGACCAGATCACTGCTTGGAACGAGGATTCAGGTAAGTTCTCTGTCAGCTATGATGACGCCGCCAACGCCATGACCATTGGCATGACGGAGGCCGGGCTGGCGGAGATCAATGAATCCGAGAGTGTCTACACGGACAGCGTGAAGCGTGGATACAGCGACTGCACCGTGCGGATCACCTATGCGGCGACCCTTACCGCTGACGCAAAGCTGGGTGACACCGACAACCCCAATGAGGTGGAGCTGACATGGAAGCGCACCAACACCAGCTACTATGATACGCTCCAGGACTGCTGCCATGTATATACCTACGGTGTGGATGTCCTGAAGCAGTTTTCGGACGGCAAGGGCGACCTGACGAATGTCAACTTCCTGCTGCACAACGACACGGACGGCTATTTTGTGACGGCGGAGCTGGTGGGCGGTGTGTACTATGTCACCGGCCATGAGGCGAAGGAGAGCAAGGCCACGGTGTTCGTGCCCAACGGAGAGGGACACATCCGGGTCATGGGTCTGGAGGACGACACCTATACGCTGACGGAGACCGCCACGGACAAGGGGTATGTGCTGCTGAAGGACGGCGTTGAAATTGTCATTACCGCTACCGAAAGTGATTCGGCTTGCGAGACCTGCGGCGCAAAGCTCCTGACGGCCAGCGGCAGCGTCAACGGCGACGCGGTGGACATGGAGGACGGCAATGCCATCGTGCCGCTGACGGTCATCAACAACCCCGGCTTTGACCTACCTAAGACAGGCGGTTACGGCACCTGGATGTTCACCGTGGGCGGCTGTATGCTGCTGGGCGTGGCGGCGTTTATTGTGGTCCGGGGGCGGAAGCACAATAGGAACGACCAGTGAAGTGGCGACTGCTGGCGGTAGCCTGCGGAGTCATTGCGCTGGGGCTACTGCTCTACCCACTTATGGGTGAACTGGTAAGTAAAAAGTATCACTCGGATGTGGAGGCGGTGTACACCGCCGCTATTGCGGGCACCGACGATACGGAGCTGGCCGAGCAGCGTCGGGCGGCGGAGATGTATAACGCCATGCTGCGAGGCGAGGCGGCGGTCAGTACGGGAGGGGCTTCTGTCCCTCCCTTGGCCTATGCGGAGCAGCTCACCGTGGGCGCAGCCATGTGTACTATCGACATCCCGAAGATCGGCGTGTATCTCCCGGTGCGGCACGGCACGGGGGCGGAAACACTGGAGCGGGCCGTGGGACATGTGGTGGGGACTTCGTTGCCTGTGGGCGGGGCGGGCACCCATGCGGTGCTGTCGGCTCACAGCGGGATGGCTTCGGCGAAGCTGTTTTCGGATATTGACCAGCTTGCGGAGGGCGACACTTTTTACATCCATGTACTGGGTGAGGTGCTGGCCTACGAGGTGGACCAGATCGCCACAGTGCTGCCTGGGGACACATCGCTGCTGCAAATCGAGGAGGACAAGGACTATGTAACTTTAGTCACTTGTACGCCCTTCGGCGTGAACACCTACCGGCTGCTGGTGCGGGGACATCGGGTGCCGTATGTGCCGGAGCTGGTGGTAGAAAATGGAAAAACTCCGAAGGCTGCGTCTTCGTGGACGCAGCACTATCTCACGGGCTTGGGCATCGGCCTTGGTGTGTTGGCTGTGGCTGGTGGGGTCTGCTTCTTTACAAGGAGGCGACGCCGTGGGTAAAAAAGCTGCTTTGTTGGCGCTGGCGCTGGCCGTGGCGGGGCTTTGTATTCTGCTGTGGCCGGTGGTTTCCGGGCATAGGCTGCAAGCGGACATGAGCGCGGCGGCACAGGGCTTTTTGGAGGAGGCGAGACAGTCATACCCCGAGTTGCTGGTGGACTTGCAGGGATATAACCAGCGCATTTATACGGAGCGGCAGGCGGGACTGGCCGATGCTGCGGCTTGTGAGGAGCCTGCTGTATTGCTGAGAGACTACGGCGTGGAGGACGAGATCATAGGTGTACTGGAGCTCCCTGCGCTGGAGCTGGTCATGCCGGTCTACTTGGGTGCGGCTGATCCCCACCTTGCCGCAGGAGCCGCCGTGCTGGGAAACACTTCGGCACCCATTGGCGGCATAAATACCAACTGCGTCATTGCCGGGCATAGAGGGTGGTATGGTGCGGACTACTTTCGGCATATAGACCGCTTGCAACCGGGCGATGCCGTAACAATTACAAATCTATGGGAAACGCTTACCTACACGGTGGTTGACATTCAGATCATCCAGCCCCATGAGGTGGAGAAGATCAAGATCCAGCCGGGGCGTGACCGGCTGACGCTCATCACCTGCCACCCCTATGCCAGCGGCGGACGGCAGCGGCTGGTGGTGTACTGCGAAAGAATGGAGTGATGCAATTATGGAGCTTATTGGCAAGGCCACATTTGTCGGGAACGATGATATTCTCTATTACGATGCAGAGTCGTTTCTGGACTGCATCCGGGCAGAACTGCCCTACCGGGATACCACCGGTTTTCGTTATGAAGTCCTGACGGACGATCCTGCCGTCCGCAAGGCGGCAGATGATATTTTGCTGGATTTCTTCGGTGAGGATGATCCATATACGCTATCCGAATACACACAGAAAATGGGAGGGATCTAAAGATGTTTACATCCGAAAAAATGGTGAAATTCCTGCAGGAAAAATATCCACCCGGCACCCGCATCCGGCTGGTTTCCATGGAGGACCCCTATGCGCCGGTAGCACCCGGCACAGAGGGTACGCTTGTGTGCGTAGATGACGCCGGGCAATTTCAGATGAAATGGGACAACGGGCGGGCTCTGGCCCTCATCCCCGGCGAGGACAGCTTCACTGTCCTGCCGCCCGAACGCAGCGTTCTGAAGTTGTATATGCCGCTGACTGCCGAACTCTACGAGCCGGACGAGTGGGGCGATATGCCGGAGGAGGCGGAACGGTTAACCGGCGGCGAATTGGCATCGTATGAGGACAAGATCCGCAGCGCCTTATTCAAAAACCGCATGCAGGAGGAGCAGGTTCGGGGCATCATGTACTGGTACAGAAAACCGGACAGCGTCAACGACAAGGTACATTCCGTTGTCTTCGACGTGGAGCAGCGGCACGGCAGGCTGTGGGGTGTGGCGGAGTGCCAGATCAGCGGCGAACTGTCGGCTGGAGAGCTGGCTGCGCTGAAGAAGTACATCTCCGGCCAAGCCTCGGATGGCTGGGGCGAGGGCTTCGAGCAGCGGGAGATCGAACTGGACGGTGGCCGGGAGCTGTATGTGCACCTGTGGCAGGATGAGGACTGGAGCATCCAGACGGAGCAGGAGCGGTTTGAGCCTTACCGGGACAAGCTGCCTCAGCTGTGCTTTACCCTGCTGCCGGGTACGGGCCAGCTCATCTGCGTGAAGCGTGGGGAGAGCGGATATTATCCCAGCGACTGGTCTACGCCGGATGCACAGGAAAACCGCCGCATTGCGGATGAGCAAAACCGGAAGCTGGGTGTGACGCCCGCTCAGGAGGAAGCTATGAAGATCGGCAGCATGTGCGGCTGGGATGTCCCCGGCGCAGACCCGGATCACTGCATGGACATCGTGCAGCAGAGAGGAGGCATGGAGCTTGGGTAAAAAGGTATTTTCCATATATATGGGCAATCCGGATAGCAGCAATCACGCAGAGCTGGATCTGCCCGCCACGCCGTGGGAACTGATAGATGCACTGGATAAGCTGCGGCTGGAGGATGGGCGGGAACCCTATTGGCAGGTGGAGGACATTGGCCGGTACGGCTTTCTTGCACCGCTCCTTGATGACAGCGACCTGTATCAGTTCAATGCACTGGCGGAGCAGCTGAGTACATTCGACCATGTAGAGGACATCGCTTTTGAGGGACTGGTGCAGATGGAGGTCGACAAGCTGTGCCAAACCAATGGCGGCGAACTGACCCTCCAGCGGCTGCTGGATCTGGCGTACAGCGTAGACTGCTGCCATGTGGTGCCGGAGGTCCGGGATGATGCGGCACTGGGCCGGTTCTATGTGGAGAACGATTTCCTGCCGGAACTGGAACAGGTGCCGGATAGTGTGCTGGAGCTGTTGGACTATGCCAAGATCGGCGAAAAAATGCGCAGGGACGAACACGGCGCTATGACCCCGAACGGCTATGTAGTACGGGAAGCCGAGCTGCGGCAGGCCCCGCCCAACTTGGGCAGGCCGCCCCGGAAGCCGCCGTATATGATCCATTTCCTCTGCGTCAGTGATGTCCGTGCTGTAAAGTTGTACCTGCCCGCAAAGCAGGCGGAGCTGGATGCCGTGCTGGATTGTCTGGAGGTGGATAGCTGGCAGGAGGTGCAGCTGGAGGAATGTGACACCGCCATGCCGGAGATGTGGGCCCTCGTGGATATGGCTCACACCAGTATGGAGCAGGTCAACCAATTTGCGCAGCGCCTTGAAATGCTGGATGCAAATGGGGAACTGGCGGCGTTCAAGGCAGTGGCCAGTCAGCTGGATATTTACAAGCTGGAGGATGCCATGGCGCTGACAGAGCACCTGAGTGAATACGCCTTCGAACCGAATATCCACTCGTTGGAGGATCGGGCACGGGAGGAACTTTCCCTTATGGCAGACGGGCCAGAGCTTGACCTGCTCATCCGGAATTTGAATCTCACCGCCTACGGCGCAGACCTGATGTATAGAGATAGGGGCATCCTCAGTGACTATGGCTATGTCCATCGTCCGGATGGACAGCCTATGCATCTGCCGCAGCAGGGCATGGATATGACCATGCAGTAAACTGAATCAATAATGGGGCCGCTTTCCGAAAAGGGACAGCGGTCCCACTTTTTGCACCCTTTTCGGTGAGCGGTACCCGGAAAGGAGTGCAAGAATGACGAAGGAGACCATCTCCCGGTATCTGGAGAACGGATGCAAGGGACATAAAAATGTGGTCAGCAGCCGGGAATTGGAGCGGGCGCTGGGCATCAGCGGAAACGAGCTTCGCAGGCACATCAACCGCCTGCGGCGAGGCACTGTGCCGATCGCAGCAGATCAGCGGGGGTATTACTATGCGGAGACGGCGGCGGAGGTCTATGCCACCATCCGAAGCCTCGAAAAGATGCGCAGTGGGTTAGACGCTGCCATCTCCGGCCTGGAGCGGGCCTTGGAGAATTTTGGGAAATGAGGAAGCCTACGACCAGGCTCGTGCCTTGGGTGGGCGGTAAGGGGCAGCTCATGTGGGCCATACAGATGCTTTTGCCCAGCCACTACAAGACGCTGGTGGATGTGTTCGGCGGCAGCGGCATTATTACGCTAAACACCGCTGTGCCCAGGGGCTGCTTGCAGATCTATAACGACCTGAACCACGATTTGTATAACCTCCTGTTCTGTGCCAAGGAGCGTCCGATGGAGCTGGTCAGGGAGTTGGGCTTTCTCCCCATCAATGCCCACGATGAATTCGATGTACTGCAGCGTCAGCTTCGGGGCGAGGACTTCACCATGGAATATATGGAGCAGCAGCTGGATCTGACGGAAATTCTATTGCAGCCGCTCCAGGCGGAGATCGTGCGGCAGCTGCTTTTAGAGCGTGGCAGTTTAGGCAATGTGCGCCGTGCCGCAGCGTTTTATAAGCTGCAGCGCTACAGCTATAACAGCAGCGGCGACAGCTATGGCGGAGGCTCCTGCGATATACGACGGTTTTTCCATGATATATGGGAGTGCTCCCATCGGCTGAAAAATGTGGTGCTGGAGAACAAGGACTTTGAGGGTATTATCGCCGCCCACAATGATCCGCAGACCGTGGTCTACTGCGACCCGCCCTACTATGAGGCGGAGTGCTACACGGTGGAGTTTCCCCGCAGCGACCACCAGCGGCTCCACGATGCGCTGGCAAAGCACAAGGGGTTTGCCGTGGTGTCCTACAATAGCTGCGACTATATCCGGGAGCTATACGAGGATTTTTTCATCCATGAAGTGGAGCGGCCCAACAGCCAGTCCAAAAAGGAAAACTCCATTTACCGGGAGTACATCATGACCAACTACGACCCCCGCACCTTTGCACCGCAGATGTCCTTTTTCAGTGAATATGGCAGCGGGGACAAAACCTGCAAACTGATCCACATTCCGGAGAAACCACGAAAGATTTAGGAGGAAATTTTACTATGAACAGCGAAATGAAATTTGAAAAGAACGGCCTGCTCATCCCCAACGGTGCGCTGGAGGAACTGGGCTTGTCAGGCATCTCCCTGTCTGCGTGGCTGGGGCAGGACCACATCCTGCTCATGCCGCAGGAAATGACAGCACTGCAGCTGCTGCACGCACTGGAGGGCTTGTCTCGGGCCTCCGTAGAACTGCTGGGTGTGCTGCAGGCGGCGTGCAGGATGCCCTGTGCAGCCGACTGCGAAAAAGACATGGAGGATGTGCCGCAGGTACCGGACAGCATCCGGCCCCTGCTTATGCTGAGTGGGTGCTGTCCGTCCGCACTGGCACAGCTTTTGGAGGAAGGAGACATTGTCTATGCTGCCGAGTGAGGCAATGTACCCCTACACGGCCAAAGAGGCTCGGGAGCGGGGCGAGTTGGAGCTGTGGCGGGCTAACTTCCGCACCAACTGTGCCTGCGCCGGGGCCATAGAGCTGGCCATCCACAGGGACTTTGACGGAATGCATCTCAGAGCCGACTGCGCCAAAAGCGTTATTGACCAGTATGGCTACAAGCGGGTGGGCTTTGTGCTGGCCAACACCTTGCAGGAACAGTCCCATGACGGACGCTACCATGAGACCAATAAGCAGTGGAGCCGCTCCATCTTCGTTCCCGAAGATGGAGGGCACAGGCATACCTTCCTCATAAACAGCCATCCCGCCGTGTTGGACGGATTCGTCAGCGAATACCGGGCAGAGCTGGCAAAGCTGCACCTGTTTGGCGCAGAACACTGTGAATCCAATTCCGGAGAGCAGGACTTCACCGGCAGGGTGCTGATCCTGTCGCCGGACACGCTGCGGGAATCCTACTGGCAGCCGGAGAATCAGCTGTGGCTGGCCCTGAGCGGCTTTGGCTGTCAGCCCCACGCCCGTGGCCGCTCGGTACTCTGCACCTGTTTGGGAGACGGCGAGACCACGAGGTGGAACCGCTCCGAGTTCGTAGGCATTATCCGTGACGAGTGCATCCCTGACTGGGCAGCGGAAAAATTGGCCGAGCTGCGGCGTGGGATACATGAAATGACACTGTAAGGAGGACGCAAAATGAAAACTGCAAAGCGTATCATGCTCATGCTGAGCATCACGGCGCTGCTGTGCTGCCTGCTGTCTGTGGCGGCCTTTGCCGCAGGCAGCGGCGATGTGGCGGGTGCGGTGGAGAGCACCTGGACGGCAGCGTCCGGGCAGATCAAGTCGGTGGTCAACGAGGTGGTATTCCCCGCCATCGACATGATTCTGGCTATTTTCTTCTTCGTGAAGCTGGGGACGGCGTATTTTGACTATCGGAAAACAGGACAATTTGAATGGACGGCTCCGGCTATCCTGTTTGCATGTCTGGTCTTTACGCTGACGGCACCGCTGTATATTTGGGGGATCATCGGGGTATGAGTGGGAAATTGCGCTGTTGGTTGGCGGGACGGTTTTTGCATGTTCAGGAGGTGATGAATTGTTTATATGGGACTTTGTAGCGGACAAAATACTGGGCCAGATCGTGGACTGGTTTTACAGTCAGGTGGTTGGTTTTCTCGGGAATTTCTTTTCGGAGATGGGCAGCATGGGCGCAGAGCTCTTCGAGATGAACTGGGTGCAGAGCGTGGTGCTGTTTTTCTCCTATTTGGGCTGGGCCCTGTTTGCCACGGGGCTGGTGGTGGCTGTGTTTGAATGCGGCATCGAGTATTCCGCTGGGCGGGGCAATGTGAAAGAGACGGCGCTGAATGTCCTTAAGGGATTTCTGGCCGTCTCTCTTTTTACCCAGGTGCCGGTGCGGCTCTATTCTTTGGCAATTTCTTTGCAGGGCACCTTGACGGCGGGCATCACCGGCTTCGGGTCCACCAGCATCGGGGATGCGGCAAAGGCGGCGCTGGCAGATCTTGAAAACCTGGAAAGTCTGACGGAGTCTACCTATCCCCTGCGGGGATTTGGGCGGGAGACCAGCGGGCTTATGGTTCTTTTCTGCCTTATCCTCATGGCCTATGCGGTCATTAAGGTGTTTTTCAGCAATCTGAAGCGCGGCGGTATTTTGCTGATTCAAATTGCCGTGGGGAGCCTTTATATGTTCTCCGTGCCCAGGGGGTATGGAGATGGATTCATCCAGTGGTGCAAACAGGTCATCGGCCTGTGTCTCACGGCTTTCTTGCAGGCCACCATCCTTGTGGCCGGGCTGATGGTGTTCAAAGACCACGCCCTGCTGGGCTTGGGACTCATGCTCTCTGCCGGGGAAATTCCCCGCATCGCTGGGGCCTTTGGGCTGGACACCACCACGAAGGCCAATCTTACCTCGGCGGTTTACACAGCTCAGAGCGCCGTCAATATTGCCCGGACGGTGGCGGCCAAATGAGGTGCATTACTATGGGCAGCCTGTTTGACGGCATTGGCGGCTTTCCGCTGGCGGCTATACACAACGGTGTCATCCCCCTATGGGTCAGCGAGATTGAGCCTTTCCCCATCCGAGTCACGCAACAGCGGCTGCCGGGGATGCTGCATTATGGAGATATTACGAAGCTGGATGGGGCCATGCTGCCGCCGGTGGACATCATCTGCGGCGGCAGCCCGTGTCAGGATCTGTCCGTAGCCGGAGCTAGAGCTGGGCTGGCCGGAGAGCGCTCCGGTCTCATCACGGAACAGATCCGCATTGTAAAGGAGATGAGAGATGCAGACAGATCACGAGGCCGGGCAGGTATCCATATTCGGCCCCGATTTATGGTATGGGAAAATGTGCCGGGAGCCTTCTCCAGCGGAGAGCGGAAGGGCGAGGACTTCCGCATCGTCCTGGAAGAGATCGTCCGAATTAAGTGCGGTACCGTTCATGTCCCTGGACCTTACCCCTGGGCATGGCAACCTGCTGGGCGAATCCTACTGGGAACTGATTTCTCCCTATGCTGGCGGTGCCTGGACGCTCAATACTGGGGTGTCCCCCAGAGGCGCAAGAGAATCTTCCTTATCGCGGATTTTGCAGGGCGCACCGCCGACAAAGTATTATTTGTCAGCGAAGGCTTGCATGGGGATACTGCGCCGGGCGTTTGAACGGGGTAAAGCGCTGCCAAAGAAGCTGGAACGGGCGCTGAAGATCCAGGCGGGTCTTGCGCTCCCGGACGGCCAGATCACAGATATAGATGCCTATCACATCAACCAGCGGGACGAGGGCATCGACCTGCAAGGGGTGTCTGGTGCTTTGATGGCCACCTCAAATATGCAGATGCAGACTTTCGTGACGCAGGCAAGTGAAAACACTGAGGGCTTTGACGGCTACAACGGAGACTTGACCGGTGATGTGGCGGCGACCTTGGGCGTGAACTGTGGGATGTCCACCGGCAGGAATGGCGTTATAGCCTTTGCGGCCAACCAAAGAGATGAGGTTCGTGACTTACATGATGTGGCGGGTGCTCTAAATGCACAGCCGGGAATAAAACAGCAGACATTTGTCGCCGGTTTTTCTGCAGGTGCCGGAGCCAGTGCCGGGAGCATCGGATACCACGAAAGTGTTGCCCCAACACTGAAGGCAAGCGCCAGCGGCAACAGTATGCCGTCTGTGCTGTGCATCAACGATCAAGGCGGTCAGGTCATGGAAATTTCCGAGGGTATGACAGGTACACTGCGGGCGCAGGAGCACGGCCATCAGCCGTTGGTGTATGAAAACCACGGTATTGACAGCCGCTACCGACAGATGGAGGAGGTTGCACCCACCATGTCAGCCCGCTATGGGGCGGGTGGCAATAATGTACCGCTGGTGGAGCAGGAACCTGTGATCTGCATTACGGGAAATGTCATTGATCGCCAGCCACAGAACGGCGGGAACGGCATCGGATACCAGCAGGACATCGCCTATACCCTGACTGCCACAGATCACCATGCGGTCTACAGCCGCCAGCGTGTGGATGACTTCAGGGAAAATGCTGTGGTCAGCACACAGAGCGCACGGCAGCGCAAAGATGCCGTCGATCTCGTTTGCCAAAAGGCAGATGTCCATGCCCATCTCATTCGCCGCCTGACTCCATTGGAATGTGAGAGATTGCAGGGCTTCCCGGATGGGTGGACGGACATCCCCGGTGCATCCGACAGCGCAAGGTATAAGGCCTTGGGCAACAGTGTGGCCATCCCCTGTGTGGACTTCGTGATGCACTGTTTGGTACAGGCGGTCCAGATGAGCGAAAATATTCGTTAGACTTGTCCGGTATGCTGCCTTTGCGCTTCTATTCTCGTTAGACTTGTCAATAGCTTATGCGCCGCAGTTGGGCTATGCTTTGCTTGCCTCGGGAGAGGCGGAAAGGAGCAGACTATGGAAGAAAAAAAGAACCTCTGCGCGCCCATCCCGCTGTCGCTGCACCAGCGGCTTCGTGCGGAGCAGGAGCAGCGGGGCCAGACCCTGTCCGACTACATCACGGACATACTCAAAGAACATTTTGAAGGAGGAGCACGAACTATGAACGCCAACAATCGCACCATCGCCTTTCAGGTACCGGAGGAACTCTTCGGTCGGCTGAAGGACTATCTGGCCAGGAACGGCCTGAAGCAGAAGGATTTCATTCTGGGTCTCATTGAGCGCGAGCTGAATGATGCCGGGAACGAAGAATAAAACACACAGAAGCCGCAGGCGCACACCTGCGGCTTCACTTTTGGGAGGAAAACTATGTATCTATACCCCGAAAATTTAACGGCCCGGCCTATGCTGTGGCTGTGGACGCTGCGGGATGTGGCGTGGATCGGGACAGGGCTTTTGCTGTCGGTGCTGGCGCTGACCCAGGCCGGCAGCATGATCCCCTTGGTCATCACGGCGGCGCTGGCCTTTCTCTGCATTCGGCACGGAGGGATCAGCATGCTGGACTTCCTGCGCTATGCTGCGGCGTTTTTCTTTTTCGGACAACAATATTATGTGTGGAGGGAATCGGCATGAGCAGGAAAAAATCTACCCGGCAGCTCATCGGCATCGATGATATTAAAAACGGCAGCGTTGTAACAGCGGACGGAGAGCTGGCCTTCTACTTCGTTCATCCCAGCAATCTGAATGTCCTGCCCGAACAGGGCGTTCGGGCAAAGGTGCAGGAGCTGCTGGGCGTGCTGAAGGGTATGGCGGAGCTGGAGCTGCTGGCCCTGGACTCCAAGGAGTCCTTTCAGGATAACCGCCAGTTCTACCGGCAGCGGCTGGAGGAGGAAGATATGCCCGCCATCCGTGGGCTGCTGGTGCAGGATCGCCAGCATCTGGACAGCGTCCAGACCACCATGGCCTCCTCCCGTGAGTTCTGCTTCGTGCTGCGGCGCAGAAAAACGGACGGGACCATGAACTATGCATCCCTAGAGCAGCAGTTCCGGGACTGCGGACTTGTCGTTCAGCGTGCGGAGGGCCAGCGGCTTCTGGAGCTGCTGGCTATTTATTTTGAGCAGGACGCCACCCACGAGGTATTCTCCTTTGTAGACGGGGCGCAGTGGCTGACAGCGGAAACGGAGGTTTGAAATGCGAATTCTGAAAGTGGAGCCGGGAAAAGCTCCGTATGCGAAAGAGATGGAGGAGGGCCTGAAAGCCATCCAGCGGGAGGTAGAGGGTCTGTTCCAGCCTCTCTCTATGGGAGACGGCGTCATCCTCTGCTGTAACGATGAGGGAAAACTGAACGGCATGCAGCCCAACCGACGGCTGGGAGATGATATCATTTGCGGGCCTTTCTTTTTTGTGGGAGATGACCATGCAGGGGGTTTCTGCTCCCTGACGGAGGAGCAGATACAGCGGTATACGCAGATATTTCAGGAGCCGGAACAGTTTACCGGGCAGGAGCCGGAACTGGAGCCGCACATAGAACTATATATGTGGTGAGGAGGAAAAATGAAGAATCCATTTTCTAAAAAGGCCCCTTCCCAGCAGGAAGCGTTTCTCCGCACTTATCTGGACCGCATCGCACCGGGGATTGTGAAATTCGAGGTGGATCATTACATCTTCGGCAGCACCTACCGCTGCGTGTGGGCGCTGCGGGAATATCCGGCCAGCACCGAGGCTCAGGCGCTCCTGCGGGAGCTGGGCGAGAAAAGCGGCGTGACGCTGCGCATTTACTGCCGGCAGGTGTCCCCCGGCGAGGAGGACAGGATCATCGACAACGCCAACAAGAAAAACAAGCTGGACGGCTCAGACCCCAACAAACTGCGGCAGGCGGTGGCGGCGGAGAGCAATCTGCGGGATGTGGCGGAGCTGGTGCATAAAATGCACCGGGAGCACGAGCCGCTGGTCCACTGTGCCGTGTATTTGGAGATGACGGCGGACAGCAAGGAACGGCTTCGTCAGCTCCAGACCGATGTACTGACGGAGCTGGTGCGCTGCAAGCTGAATGTGGACAAGCTGCTCCTGCGGCAAAAGCAGGGATTCTGCTGCGTCAGCCCTGTGGGCAGTAATGTGCTGGGCCGGGAGTTTGAGCGGGTACTGCCCGCCAGCAGCGTGGCCAATCTCTATCCCTTCAACTACTCCGGCAAGACAGATCCCAACGGCTTTTACATTGGGAAAGACAAGTACGGCAGCAACATCGTGGTGGACTTTGACCGCCGGGACAGCGACAAGACCTCTGCCAACATCCTTATCTTGGGCAACAGCGGTCAGGGCAAGAGCTATCTCATTAAGCTGCTGATCTGCAATCTGCTGGAAGCGGGCAAATCGGTGATTGCTCTGGACGCCGAGCACGAGCTGGAGGAGCTGTGCGAAAACTTAGGCGGATGCTTTATTGACCTGATGGCCGGGGAAAAGCGCATCAATGTGCTGGAAGTGCGGAGCTGGAACGAGGACACCGACGAGACAGCCCCGGATGCCTTTCGCAAGTCCACCCTGCTGGCGCGGCACATCTCCTTTTTGAAAGACTTCTTCCGGGCGTACAAGGATCTCACCGACCCACAGCTGGACACCATAGAGATCATGCTGTCCAAATTGTATGCCCGTTGGGGCATTACAGAGGAAACAGACTTTCGCCAGCTTGCGCCGGAGGACTATCCCATTCTTTCTGACCTGTATGACCTCATGCAAGAGGAACTGGCTCACTACAAGTCGGGTGCGCTGTACACACAGGAGCTGCTGCAGGAGGTGCTGTTGGGCCTGCATTCCCTGTGCGTGGGGGCGGATGCGCTGTTCTTCAACGGACAAACCAATATCTCCGGCGACCGATTCCTGGTGTTCGGTGTAGGCGGTGTGCTGACGGCGGCCAAGAGTCTGCGGAACGCCCTGCTGTTCAATGTGCTGGCGTATATGTCGGACCGGCTGCTGACGGGCGGCAATACCGTAGCGGTGCTGGATGAGCTGTACCTGTGGCTGTCTAACCCGGTGGCCATTGAGTACATCCGCAACTGTCTGAAGCGTGTGCGCAAGCGGGACTCGGCGCTGGTAATGGCTTCTCAAAACCTGGAAGATTTCGACCAGGAGGGTGTGCGGGAGATGACAAAACCGCTTTTTGCTATCCCGCCCCATCAGTTCCTGTTCAATCCCGGCTCCATCGGTAAGCAATTTTACATGGACATGCTGCAGCTGGACGAGGCGGAGTTTGAACTCATCCAGCGGGCAAGGCGCGGCGAGTGCCTGTATAAATGCGGCATGGAACGGTACCATTTGGAGGTGAAAGCACCGACGCACAAGGCGGTGCTGTTTGGCTCGGCTGGCGGGCGGTGATGGAGGAGGTGACCTTGCATGAGTACACAGCTTGTTCGTTTGGCGGCCGCCGTGCTGACCAGCGAAAAGGGCCGCAGGACAGTGGGGTGGGTGCTGACGGCGATTTTGTCGCCGGTGATTTTATTGGTGGCGTTCTTGTGCTGTGTAGGTTCCGGCACAGCCGAGCACAACGGCGCTGTCGTATCGGCGGCATTTTATGGAACGGAACTGTCCGCAAGTGTCCCGGCAGAATACCGGGCACAGCTCACGCAGATGCGGGGATCCTTCTCCCATCTGGATTCGGCGGTGGCCGAGGTCAATCAGAAAGCCGAGGGAAACAGTCTTGACCCGATGCAGGTCAAGGCTGTTTTCTTTGCCCTCTGCTTTGGAGAGGATGCACTGTCACAGGCAAATGCAGAGACGTTTGTGGCTTGCTTCTATGAAACGGAGACAAGGGTGCGGGAGGAGACGGATGAGACCTATGAGGTGGCCGTGCCGCTTCCTATGGAGAAAGTCTATGCGCAGTTATCCGTGTGGCGGGGCCGTGCGGTCACGGCAGAGGAACGCTCCAATGCCGTGAAGATCTATTCCATGGTCATGGGCAGCACAGGCGGTGGATCCTTTAACGGGGCCTATGAGCCGGGCGGCAATGCGCCGATGGAACTGGAGACATCCATGTTTACGGATCCTGCTACAAAGAACAGCGCAGATCTGGCTATCTATGCCGCCAATGCATGGAACTCCGGCTGGGGATATGTGTGGGGTACCTTTGGGCAGGTGCTGACGCCGGAGCTGCTGCAATATAAGATCTCGCAATACCCGGAGGGCGTAGGGGATGAAGCCGACTTCATCCGTTCCCATTGGCTGAATAGGCGCACCACCGACTGCGTGGGGCTCATCAAAGGATACGGCTGGCTGAACACCGTGACTATGGAGATCCAGTACGGCAGCAACGGTATGCCCGATGTGGGGGCGGACGGTATGTACTATAACGCCGGGCACAAAGGTAGCATCGAGACCATGCCCGACACGCCGGGACTGGCCGTGTGGAAGTCCGGGCACATCGGCGTCTACATTGGAAACGGCGAGGTCATAGAGGCCATGGACACACGGTACGGCGTGGTAAAAACGAAGCTCCAGGGTCGGGGCTGGAGCCACTGGCTGGAGGTGCCGGGGATCAAGTATGACTAAGGAGGAACGGAAATTGGAAAGTAAGAATATCACCATCGGATTTGACGCAGCCAAATTGGATGCGCTGGAGTTTGTGCTCCGCAAGCAGCGGTCTTCCGTGCAGCGGCGCATGGAGGAAGTGCTGCAGCAGCTCTATGAGTCGGAAGTCCCGGAAGCGGTGCGGGAGTATGTGGACAGTAAGTCTGCTCCTGCGGCCAGACCCAGGCGGCCCGCAAAAGCGTCCGTAACGAAGCAGAAAGAGGGCGATGAGCATGGCACAGCATGAAGAAATCGTCCTGTGGCTGGACCGGAGGTGGAAGAACGCCATTGAAAAGCACCTCAAGGGTGAGACGCTGCAGGAGCATTTGGAAACTGTGCTGGACGAGCTTTGTAATCAGCTTCCGCAGCGTGAGTATGAGCGCATCAGCCGTGAGATCTATGCCGAGGATGCCGCAAACCGTGAGGCGGAAGAAGCCGCCCGCACTTATGCGGCCTACCATGTGGTGGAAAACGGGCAGGAGTGGTATTACAAAACTACCCCCGGCGAGGAACTGTTGGGTGCCGCAAGGATGCTCCGCAAATATCTAAAAGACACGGAGCGCAGCACCGGCAAATTCATCTCTCTGTATTCGCAGGCCCAGCCGATCACGCCGGAGGAGTATCAGAACCTGATGCGTCTCCGCATGGAGAACACCGGAAAAGTTACCGGCGTGTTCGATTTGGATTTTGACAAGCGGGAGTTCTCCGCAGTCCACATCATGGACGGTTGGACAACGTGGGCGATGCGTGACGTATCTACAGCTGCCTACCGCGCAGTGCAGAAGCAATATGCGTCCGAGGACGGGATGTGGCGGAAGCTGCTGGATCACCTGAACGGGAAGGAGCTCACATCGGCGGGGCATCTCACCGCGCAGAATTTTTCGTTCAGCGATGAGATCATGATAGAGAACGGTAAGCTGAATTTCTATGTGCAGGCTGACTTCGATGTGGATGCCGCCTTCGGGACATTCGTCTGCGCCGATCAGAATGACGACTGGCTCAACATCTACGCCAACTATGACGTGGAGCAGGATCGTCTGTGTGACACGCTGGAACTGAACCTCTGCAAGGGAGACGGTTCGGAAGAAAGCTGGAGTTACCCTCTCAATGCTGCCGAACAGGAAGTCCTGCTCCGCAAGATGGAGGCGTTCTGCCAGCAGCAGACCGGCATGAGCCTGCACGAGTACGCCCGACAGCTTCGGGACAGTGAAACGCAGGCTCCTGAGATGCAGATGTAACCGCCGTGTCCGCCCCTGTGGGCCGCTGTGTGCGCTTTTTACAGGCAGCCCGAGCGAGTACCCCACCGTGGGGGCTTGGGCGGGCTTTGAACCGCTTTGTGGGGATATCGGCATCCGACGAAAGAAAAGCAGGAGAAAGAGCCGGGGACAAAGCACCCCGGCTCGACCCACTTCTGCCCGCAGTGCGGGCAGTTTTCGGCTTTTTGGGCTGGGGACAAAATAGCACCTTGCGGGGTGGCTTGGACCCTATAAACCGGAAAATCCCCGTGGGACAAGGGTTTCCAGCGGGGACAACACGAAAATAAGGAGGAATTTATCAGTGGAACACAACGACAAAATCAAAAAGGCTTTCTGGATCACGGAGGATATGGACAGAGAGATCGATGCACATCTGAAGCAGGATAACTGCAGCAGCCGAAGCGAGTTCGTGATGAATGCGCTCAAGTTCTATGTCGGCTACTTGAACACGAAGAACGCCTGTGCGTTTCTGCCTGAAGTACTCTCCGCTACGCTGACCGGAACGCTGGACGGTTTCGCAGGCCGCATCAGTTCTCTGCTTTTCAAGCAGGGCGTGGACATCAACCTGATGGCACAGATTATCGCCTACGACACCGACATCGATGAAGGAGCGTATGAGCGCCTGCGCGGCAAGGCCATCCGAGATATGAAGCGGACCAATGGCCGCATCTCCTTCAAGGATGCGATGGACTTTCAGAAATCGGTGTAAGCGATGGCGAAGCTCGTACAGAAGAGCGGCTATATCAAATCTGGGAAAGCAGGCGGGTACATGCGCTACATTGCTACCCGTGAAGGTGTGGAGAAGCTTGCCGGAAACAGTGCGGTCACAAAAGGTCAGCGTGAGCTCATCCAGAAACTGCTCCATGACTTTCCGGATGCGGTGGAACTGTTTGAGTACGAGGACTACTGCAGAACGCCGACGCTCGGTACGGCCTCCGCATTTATCAGTATGGCACTGGATGCTAACCTTCACGAAATAGACCCGGAGAGCGGATACATGCAGTACATTGCTACCCGTCCCCGCGTGCAGAAGCGAGGTACTCATGGTCTGTTCAGTTCTGCCACTGCCGTAGATCTTGCCTCGGCAATATCAGAGCTGGAAGCGCATGAGGGAAATGTGTGGACCATCATCTACTCTCTGCGTCGTGAGGATGCTGATCGTTTGGAATACGACAACGCCGATGTGTGGCGTGCGCTCCTCATGGAGAACGCACCGACGCTGGCGAAGTCAATGAAGATATCGCTCGAGAACTTCCACTGGTATGCCGCCTTCCATGACGAAGGGCATCACCCGCACATTCACATGATGGTCTGGTCCGATGATCCAAAGGAAGGCTTCCTGACCATGGACGGGATCGCGACGATGCGCTCCAAGCTGACCAATGCTATCTTCCGGGATGAGATGCAGCAAATCTATGAGCGTAAGGATGTGGCCTACTCAGACTTGGTGGAGGCAGCGAAGAATGCCATGCGGGAAATGATCAGCCGGATGCAGCGTCAGGTCTGTGATAACCCGATCATCGAGGATAATATGCGTCAGCTTGTGCAGGCGCTGGAAAGCACCACCGGAAAGAAACAGTATGGCTATCTCAAGAAGCCTCTAAAGCAGCTCGTCGATACCATCGTAGATGCACTGGCGGAGCTGCCGGAGGTCTCTGAGTGCTATGAGGTGTGGAATCAGATCCATGAGGAACTGAACGAGTGCTACGGTCACAGTACCCCGTGGGAACGACTCCCGCTATCTCAACGCAAGGAGTTTCGCAAAATCAAGAACGACATCATCCGGGAGGCCGAGAGCATTCGTCTCGGCCTCCCGACCTTTGAGGATGAAGGAATGCAGGATGACCCGGAGCTGGAAACTCAGAAGGAGGAGCATCAGTCCTACAGCGTGTACGAGCAGGCGCAGCGTTACCGCGCCGCAAAGGCTGTCCTGCAGGACATCTATGCACTGGATGCGGAACACGCAGAAGCGGTCAAAGCGCTGGAGCAGCTCTGGGAGGAGGGATATACCGTTGCGGCACATCAGCTTGGTAAGTTCTATCGGGATGATCTCTCCACCTTGCGTGACCATGCAAAGGCAGAGCAGTGGTTTCGGCGCTCGGCAGAAGCCGGTAATGATTTCTCGGAGTACGCCCTCGGGAAGCTGCTCCTCACGCAAAAACGATGGGATGAAGCGATGGAATGGCTTGACAAGGCCGCAGACCATGGCAGTCAATTTGCACAGTATCGTCTCGGAAAGATTTATCTCACCGGTGAGTCCGTGCCAAAAGATACGGAAAAGGCGCTTGCATACTTGACAGCCTCTGCCGATCAGGGAAATCAATTTGCACAGTACGCCTTGGGCAAGCTGTATCTCTTTGGGAGGGATGTTCCTCCGGATCGTGAGCAGGCCAGAGAATGGCTGATCCGAGCCGCGGCACAAGGCAATGAGTATGCACGATTTTTTCTCGACCGCTTTGACCAGTTCCGGGATCCGTCTGTCATGCTGGCAGCAACCAAACTACTCCATCACATGAGCAGGATATTCCAAAGCAATTCCGTTCCACCAAGTAACCCGGCGGGGATCCGCATCGATTCCAAACGCCGCAGACGGCTTATGGAAAAACGTATGGCCATGGGCCACAAGGCGGATGACCGTGAGGAGCAGACGCAGTATCAGCAGAGTATGTAAAAAAGGAGGTCTCCATGCCAAGCTATATTCATTTCGCCGAAGAACAGAAACAGCGCGCCGCCGCAGTGGATCTGGAGGAGTTTCTGCGCTGCCGCGGTGAAAAGTTGCTTTCCTCCGGCAGAGAAAAACGCCTTGCCAGTGACCACAGCGTGACTGTCCGAGGCAACGAATGGTATGACCATGCGGAGGAGCGAGGCGGACATACCGTCAGCTTTGTGCAGCGCTTCTATGGTCTCAGCTACCCGGACGCAGTGACACTGCTGTTGGGTGGTGAGCTGGGAACAGCGTATCCCTCTGCCGGGGAACGCACAGAGGAACCTGTGAAACCATTTGCACTGCCGCCCGCCAACAAAGATATGCGCAGAGTGTTTGCGTATCTCATCAAACATCGCAGCATCGCAAGAGATGTGGTGGCGCACTTTGCCAAGGCTGGGCTTCTGTATGAGGATGCCGAATATCACAACGCCGTGTTTGTTGGTACGGATACAGATGGTGTTCCCCGCCACGCCCACAAGCGCAGCGCCAACAGCTACGGAAAAGCCTTCCGCTTGAACGTCGAGAGCAGTGATCCACGATACAGCTTCCATCATGTCGGCACAGACAGAAGCCTGTATGTGTTTGAAGCGCCCATCGATATGCTGTC
>ERZ773114.1670-NODE-1670-length-23031-cov-3.681320_pt1 | contig 23031 bp, 18 predicted proteins | sample MGYA00580564_ERZ773114 | MGnify/ENA primary metagenome ERZ773114 (study PRJEB29015, sample SAMEA2737836) | human gut metagenome | biome: human gut; feature: human-associated habitat; material: faeces | place: China | collected 2012 ... | reverse complement strand
CGCTGTGGCTGCATCTGGCGGAAAATCAGCTGCATCTTTTTGATGGTGAAACAGGACAACGAGTATGAGTAACTGGCCTTATCCCCGCATCGTCGCTCATCGTGGCGGCGGTAAGCTGGCCCCGGAAAACACCCTGGCGGCAATCGACGTCGGGGCAAAATACGGTCATAAGATGATCGAATTTGACGCGAAGTTATCGAAAGATGGCGAGATCTTCCTGCTCCATGACGACAATCTCGAACGCACCAGCAACGGCTGGGGCGTCGCGGGTGAACTGAACTGGCAGGATTTACTGCGCGTGGATGCGGGCAGTTGGTACAGCAAAGCGTTTAAAGGTGAGCCGCTGCCGTTGCTTTCGCAGGTGGCGGAACGCTGTCGTGAACACGGGATGATGGCGAATATCGAAATCAAACCCACCACTGGCACTGGACCATTAACGGGCAAAATGGTGGCGCTGGCGGCACGCCAACTGTGGGCCGGTATGACGCCGCCGCTGCTGTCATCGTTTGAGATTGATGCTTTAGAAGCCGCACAACAGGCAGTACCGGAACTGCCGCGCGGTTTGTTGCTGGATGAGTGGCGCGACGACTGGCGCGAACTGACCGCGCGGCTGGGCTGCGTCTCTATTCATCTCAATCATAAGTTACTCGATAAAGTGCGAGTGATGCAGTTGAAAGACGCCGGACTGCGGATTCTGGTTTATACCGTCAATAAACCCCAGCGCGCGGCAGAGTTGCTGCGCTGGGGCGTGGATTGCATCTGTACCGATGCGATTGACGTGATTGGTCCGAACTTTACGGCCCAATAGTTTTCAACGGAATGTCAGGCTGCGGCGTGCTGGGCTGATTCAGCATGTCGCCGTTTCTCCTCTCCGGCAGCATATGCTGCTGATTCAACGAACTATCCGGATTACGGTTGCTGTTTAACATCCCGCCGTTGGTGTTGGGCAGCATTTGCTGCCGGGCGGGATTTCGCTCCCCCGGCTGTGACTGCAACACCCGCTGAGAATTATTGTTTATCTGGTTTTCTAAATGCTGCTGTTGCAACTGAGTTTGCGTTTTCAGTTGCTGATTCAGCATCCCTTTTTGCTGGATTTGCTGAGTCTGCATCTGGGTTTGCATCCGCTGCTGGCTGGGTATCTGATACCCCGGCTGGTTAGGGTTGTTCAGAGTATTAATGGGCTGTGCAAAGCCGACAAACGGCAGGAGTGCCGTAAGAATCAGAAGTCGTTTCATCGCGTATCCTCCTCTGAAGATATCCTTTAAGTTTACTCGCTTCCCGACAAAACGATGATTAATTCAGAGTTATATACCAGGCTTAGCTGGGGTTGCCCCTTAATCTCTGGAGAATAACGATGATAAAACCGACGTTTTTACGCCGGGTGGCCATTGCTGCTCTGCTCTCAGGAAGTTGTTTTAGCGCCGCCGCCGCGCCTCCTGCGCCGCCCGTCTCGTATGGTGTGGAGGAAGATGTCTTCCACCCGGTACGCGCGAAACAGGGAATGGTAGCGTCTGTGGACGCCACTGCCACTCAGGTGGGGGTGGATATTCTCAAGGAGGGCGGGAATGCCGTTGATGCCGCCGTGGCGGTGGGCTACGCGCTGGCGGTAACGCATCCGCAGGCAGGGAATCTGGGCGGTGGTGGTTTTATGTTAATCCGCTCGAAAAATGGCAATACCACGGCTATCGATTTCCGCGAAATGGCACCCGCCAAAGCGACCCGCGATATGTTCCTCGATGATCAGGGCAACCCGGACAGCAAAAAATCACTCACTTCGCATCTGGCTTCCGGCACACCGGGTACGGTAGCAGGTTTCTCGCTGGCGCTGGATAAATACGGCACCATGCCGCTGAACAAAGTCGTGCAGCCCGCGTTTAAACTGGCACGCGATGGTTTTATCGTTAACGACGCGCTGGCTGACGATCTCAAAACCTACGGTAGCGAAGTGTTGCCGAATCACGAAAACAGTAAAGCTATCTTCTGGAAAGAGGGCGAGCCGCTGAAAAAGGGCGACACGCTGGTGCAGGCGAACCTGGCAAAGAGCCTGGAGATGATTGCTGAAAACGGCCCGGACGAATTCTATAAAGGCACGATTGCGGAACAGATCGCCCAGGAGATGCAGAAAAACGGTGGCTTGATCACTAAAGAAGATTTAGCAGCCTATAAAGCGGTCGAACGCACTCCGATAAGCGGCGATTATCGCGGGTATCAGGTTTACTCCATGCCACCGCCATCCTCCGGCGGGATCCATATCGTACAAATCCTCAATATTCTGGAAAACTTCGATATGAAGAAATACGGCTTTGGCAGCGCCGATGCGATGCAAATCATGGCAGAAGCGGAGAAATACGCCTACGCCGACCGCTCGGAATATCTTGGCGACCCGGATTTTGTCAAAGTACCGTGGCAGGCGCTGACCAATAAAGCCTATGCCAAATCTATTGCCGATCAAATTGATATCAACAAAGCGAAGCCGTCCAGTGAGATTCGCCCTGGCAAGCTTGCGCCTTATGAGAGTAATCAAACTACCCATTACTCTGTAGTGGATAAAGACGGTAACGCGGTGGCGGTGACCTATACGCTGAACACCACCTTCGGTACGGGCATTGTCGCGGGCGAGAGCGGTATTCTGCTTAATAACCAGATGGATGATTTCTCCGCCAAACCGGGCGTACCGAACGTTTACGGGCTGGTGGGCGGTGATGCCAACGCCGTCGGGCCGAACAAACGCCCGCTGTCGTCGATGTCGCCGACCATTGTGGTGAAAGACGGTAAAACCTGGCTGGTTACCGGTAGCCCAGGCGGTAGCCGGATCATCACTACAGTGCTGCAAATGGTGGTGAATAGCATCGATTATGGCATGAACGTCGCCGAAGCGACCAATGCGCCGCGTTTCCACCATCAGTGGTTGCCGGACGAGCTGCGTGTCGAAAAAGGGTTTAGCCCGGATACGCTCAAGCTGCTGGAAGCAAAAGGTCAGAAAGTGGCGCTGAAAGAGGCGATGGGCAGTACCCAGAGCATTATGGTGGGGCCGGACGGCATGCTGTATGGCGCCTCCGATCCGCGTTCGCCGGATGATTTAACGGCGGGGTATTGATGTGTTGCCCGGTGGCGCTGCTGCGCTTACCGGGCCTACAACTGTGCGAACGCAGGCCGGGTAAGGCGAAGCCGCCACCCGGCAACACGCTACTTCATTCTCGCCATATAATACGCATCCACATACTCACCGTTGCGCAGCGCGTAACGCCTGCCGGTGCCTTCGATCTCAAAGCCGTACTTCTTATACACCGCAATCGCCGGGGCATTATCGGCGAACACCGTCAGCTCAATACGCTCGACGCGCAGCCAGTTGTCGCACAGGTCGATCATCTCGCGCATCAGCGCGCTGGCGACGCCGCGGTTGTGCCAGCGCGAATCCACGCTGACACCAAAATCGGCGACGTGGCTACGGCGGGGACGTTGGACGACGGTAATGCTTAAATGGCCGACGACTTGCTCATCGATACAGGCCACCAGTTGCTTCACGCCGGGCGTATCGGTTAGCCGCTCCCGCCACATATGTTCGGATGGATGAGGGACCTGTAGCGTGTTGTGATACACCTCCGGCTGGGCGTGAATTTGACGAATCGCGTCAATATCTTTCGGTTCAGCATGGCGTATCACGATGTCACTCATTCCTTGTTCCTCATTCAGGTGAAAAGTCCCTTTAAACATCACTGACTACGGCGTTCGAGTCAACACGCATTATTTGCAAAAAAAAGTAGACAAGTGCGAATGAGAATGATTATTATTGTCCTGCATTCAGGGAGACCCTTGCGGAAAGCCTGAAAGCACGACATTGCTCACATTGCTTCCAGTATTACTTTAGCCAGCCGGGTGCTGGCTTTTTTTTTGCTGCTATCTCAGGCGCTCTGCGGCCTGACGGGCTCCGCGTCGGCTTTGGAGGGTGCGTCTGCTACCAGACCGAGAATATGACTTTTGTTCTCCGCGGCGGCCAGCATTTCAGCGCGACCGCTAAAAACGCCGCCTTTCTTGATCGCCAGCGCGCGATAGGCGAGAGTACCCTCCAGATGGCCGTGCTCCTCGATGGTGATGCTGTCGCCATGACACTGGCCCTGCACCTTGCCGTCAATAATCAGCTCCCGGCAGCTGATGTTGCCCTCCACCTGGCCTTCACGCATTACCTTAATCAAATGCTCTTTGGCCTCAATGTTGCCGGTGACCTGACCGTGGATATAGACATGGCCGCTGGCGACTATATTGCCGACGAAATGCACCCCGCTGGCGATGACCGTAGTCTCGTGTTTTTTGCTGGCGACCGCTTCGGGTTCTGGGTTAATTGCCGGAGGCGTGGCTGCTTCTGATATCTGAGGTTCCGTTTTATTTTTCTTAATAAACATCGCGTTAATCTTGTTCCGTTGGCTATGGAGGAGGAAAGCGATAAGCGCGCAGGCGGCCGCCAGGCGCGCCAGCGCGCTTGCATCGACAGACCAGGCGATCAGCGCGAGAAGCCAGAAAAAAAGGGCGCCGTTTATGGCGAGATACTGTTTGTCCATCAGCAGCGGCTGGCTACTCCGTTAGTCATCAGCAACCTCCTGGTTTGCTCTCCACTTATCCGCAGTTTTGCCATGGCGATCAAGGTTTTTTGCCGAAAACTGCTGATTTAATCACTTATTAATCAATAAGTTATTAATAATTACGTATGAGTGATACTCGAACTATTTTCCTAACGAATCTTCACTGCAAGCAAACAGAGAGGATGAAGTGAGGGACCGGCTTGCGCTATGGTTGAAGGTAGCTCATTAACTAAGGACAGCGTTATGACTCTGCACTGCGCATTTATTGGCTTTGGTAAAAGCACCACCCGCTATCACCTTCCTTACGTTTTGCACCGCAAAGACCGCTGGCAGGTAGCGCACATTTACCGCCGCCGGGCGAAGCCCGAGGAGCAGGCGCCGCAGTATTCCCACATCCATTTCACCAGCGATCTCGATGAAGTATTAAACGACCCGCAGGTCAGGCTGGTGGTGGTCTGCACCCATGCCGACAGCCATTTTGACTATGCGAAAAAGGCGCTGGAGGCGGGGAAAAACGTGCTGGTGGAAAAGCCGTTCACCCCGACGCTGGAGGAAGCAAAAACTCTGTTTGCCCTGGCGAACAGCAAAGGCCTGACGGTGACGCCCTATCAGAACCGCCGTTTCGACTCCTGCTTCCTGACCACCAAAAAGGTGATTGAGAGCGGGAAACTCGGCGAACTGGTGGAGATCGAAAGCCATTTCGATAACTACCGCCCGCTGGCGGAGACCAACCCCGGCGGTCCGCAAAACGGCGAGTTCTATGGCCTTGGCGTGCATACCCTGGATCAGATCATTTCGCTGTTCGGCCGCCCGGACCATGTCTCTTACGATCTGCGCTCGCTGCGCAATAAAGCCAACCCGGATGACACCTTTGAAGCCCAGCTGTTCTACGGCGATATGAAGGCCATCGTTAAGACCAGCCATCTGGTGCAGATCGATTACCCGAAATTTATCGTTCACGGGCACAAAGGTTCGTTTGTGAAGTACGGCATTGACCAGCAGGAGACCAGCCTGAAGGCCAATATCATGCCGGGCGAGCCGGGATTTGGCGCGGACGACAGCGTTGGCGAGCTGGTGTATGTCAACGAGGCAGGGGAGATGGTGCGCGAAGCGGTGCCGCTGGAGAGCGGCGATTATGGTCGGGTGTACGACGCGCTGTACGACACCCTCGTCAACGGCCAGCCGAATTACGTCAAGGAAACTGACGTTCTCACCAATATGGAGATCCTGCAGCGCGGCTTTGAGCAGCCTTCACCGGCCACCATTACCCTTACCCGATAAGTCAAATTGGCTCCTCTGCGCTTGTTCATATTTTTTGAACAGAGGAGTCAATTTTCACCCTCTATGATCGCCGGCGAAATGGGTCCACACTGACTCCATCGACAACATACGGGGGTGCAACATGATCTATTTACGCAAAGCGAACGAACGTGGCCACGCTAACCATGGCTGGCTGGATTCCTGGCATACTTTCTCTTTCGCCAACTATTATGACCCGAACTTTATGGGCTTCTCCGCCCTGCGGGTGATTAACGACGACGTCATCGACGCCGGTCAGGGCTTCGGTACCCACCCGCACAAAGACATGGAGATCCTGACCTATGTGCTGGAAGGGGCGGTGGAGCACCAGGACAGCATGGGCAACAAAGAGCAGGTGCCGGCGGGCGAGTTCCAGATCATGAGCGCGGGTACCGGGGTGCGCCACTCTGAGTACAACCCGAGCAAAACCGAACGTCTGCGTCTGTATCAGATCTGGATTATTCCGGAAGAAACCGGCATTACCCCGCGCTACGAGCAGCGCCGCTTCGACGCCGCCCAGGGCAAACAGCTGGTGCTGTCGCCGGATGCGCGAGATGGCTCGCTGAAGGTGTACCAGGATATGGAACTCTATCGCTGGGCGCTGCTGAAAGATGAGCAGTCGGTTCACCAGATTGCCGCGGAACGCCGCGTGTGGATCCAGGTGGTCAAAGGCGAAGTGACCATCAACGGTACCAAAGCCACCACCAGCGACGGTTTGGCCATCTGGGACGAGCAGGCGATTTCGGTTCATGCCGACAGCGATAGCGAGATCCTGCTGTTCGATCTGCCGCCGGTTTGATAGTTATCTGAGCCAGGTTAAATAAATTGCGCAGCCTTCCCTCATGTTAGGGAAGGTTGCGCTTTGTCCGTGATAAACTGAGAAAATGTTTCCCCGTTGATCACAGTCAGGACGATGAAAAAGAAAAGACCCGTACTTCAGGATGTAGCCGATCTTGTCGGCGTGACCAAAATGACGGTCAGTCGCTATTTACGCAACCCGGAGCAGGTCTCCGAAGCGCTGCGTGGCAAGATTGCCGTTGCCCTCGATGAACTGGGTTATATTCCCAATCGCGCCCCTGACATTCTTTCCAACGCCACCAGCCGCGCCATCGGCGTGCTGCTGCCGTCGTTAACCAATCAGGTCTTTTCGGAAGTACTGCGCGGTATCGAAAGCGTCACCGACGCCTTCGGCTATCAAACCATGCTGGCGCACTACGGCTATAAGCCGGAAATGGAAGAGAAACGCCTCGAATCGATGCTCTCCTGGAACATTGACGGCCTGATCCTCACCGAACGCACCCATACGCCGCGCACCCTGAAGATGATCGAAGTCGCCGGCATTCCGGTGGTGGAGCTGATGGACAGCCGGTCGCCGTGTCTCGATATTGCCGTCGGGTTTGATAACTTTGAAGCCGCCCGGCAGATGACCGCGGCGATCATCGCCCGCGGCCACCGCCATGTCGCCTATCTGGGGGCGCGTCTTGATGAACGTACTATCATCAAACAGAAGGGGTACGAGCAGGCGATGCTTGACGCCGGGATGACGCCCTACAGCGTGATGGTGGAGCAATCCTCGTCCTATTCTTCGGGGATTGAGCTGATGCGCCAGGCGCGCCGCGAATATCCGCAGCTCGACGGCATCTTCTGCACCAACGATGACCTCGCGGTCGGCGCGGCGTTCGAGTGCCAGCGTCTGGGGCTGAAGATCCCCGATGATATGGCGATCGCCGGGTTCCACGGCCATGATATCGGCCAGGTGATGGAGCCGCGGCTGGCCAGCGTCCTGACCCCGCGCGAGCGAATGGGGCGCATCGGCGCCGAACGGCTGCTGGCGCGCATTCGTGGTGAAGCGATTACCCCTAAGATGTTAGATTTAGGTTTCACATTGTCACCGGGCGGATCAATTTAAACTGACAAGTTTGAAGTAGATCACACATATTCACATCTGGCACGAATGGATATTGCTTCTCCACAGGTCCGGCATGACAATGTTACCGATAACAGTTACCCGTAACAATTAACCGATACGCCGCCTTCGCGCTGGATGAGTCAGCCCCGGCGCGGCGTACCAGTCCAGTGGGAGGACGCTTTGAGCACGACTAACCATGATCACCACGTCTATGTCCTGATGGGCGTTTCCGGCAGCGGAAAATCCGCTGTCGCCAGCGAAGTGGCGCATCAACTGCATGCCGCGTTTCTTGACGGCGACTTTCTCCATCCGCGCAGCAATATCACCAAGATGGCCTCCGGCGAGCCGCTCAACGATGACGACCGCACGCCGTGGCTGCAGGCGCTAAATGACGCCGCGTTCGCCATGCAGCGTACCAACAAGGTGTCGCTGATCGTCTGCTCGGCGCTGAAGAAGAGCTATCGCGACATTCTGCGCAAGGGCAACCCGAACCTCTCCTTCATCTACCTGAAAGGCGATTTCGACGTGATCGAAAGCCGTCTGAAGGCGCGTAAAGGGCACTTCTTTAAAACCCAAATGTTGGTGACGCAGTTTGAAACGCTGCAGGAACCAGGCGCCGACGAGAGCGATGTGCTTATCGTCGATATCGACCAGCCGCTGGAAGGCGTGGTGGCCAGCACCATCGAGGTGATCAACAAAGGCAGTCACTAGTGAGTACTTTAACGCTTGTTTTAACAGCAGTCGGCTCGGTATTGCTGCTGCTGTTTTTAGTCATGAAGGCGCGAATGCACGCCTTCGTGGCTTTGATGGTGGTTTCTATTGGCGCCGGTCTCTTCTCCGGCATGCCGCTGGATAAAATCGCGGCGACGATGGAGAAAGGGATGGGCGGTACGCTGGGCTTCCTGGCGATCGTCGTCGCGCTCGGCGCGATGTTCGGTAAGATCCTGCATGAAACGGGGGCGGTCGATCAGATTGCCGTCAAGATGCTCAAATCCTTTGGCCACAATCGCGCGCACTATGCGATTGGTCTCGCCGGTCTCATCTGCGCGCTGCCGCTGTTCTTCGAAGTGGCGATCGTACTGCTGATTAGCGTCGCCTTCTCGATGGCGCGCCATACCGGTACTAACCTCGTGAAGCTGGTGATCCCGCTGTTTGCCGGCGTTGCCGCCGCCGCGGCGTTTCTGTTGCCTGGACCGGCGCCGATGCTGCTGGCGTCGCAAATGCACGCCGACTTTGGCTGGATGATCCTGATTGGCCTGTGTGCGGCCATTCCGGGGATGATTATCGCCGGTCCGCTATGGGGCAACTTCATCAGCCGCTACGTCGAATTGCATATTCCTGACGACGTCACGGAACCGCATCTCGGCGAAGGCAAAATGCCCTCCTTCGGCTTCAGCCTGGCGCTGATCCTGCTGCCGCTGGTGCTGGTTGGCCTGAAAACCATCGCCGCGCGCTTTGTGCCGGTGGGTTCCACTGCCTACGAATGGTTCGAGTTTATCGGCCACCCGTTCACCGCGATCCTGGTGGCCTGCCTGGTGGCGATTTACGGTCTGGCGGTACGTCAGGGAATGGCGAAAGACCGGGTGATGGAGATTTGCGGCCACGCGCTGCAGCCGGCCGGGATTATTCTGCTGGTGATCGGGGCTGGCGGCGTCTTCAAGCAGGTGCTGGTTGACTCCGGCGTTGGCCCGGCGCTTGGTGAAGCGCTGACCGGAATGGGGCTGCCGATCGCTATTACCTGCTTCGTACTGGCGGCGGCGGTGCGTATCATTCAGGGCTCTGCCACCGTGGCGTGCCTGACGGCGGTCGGCCTGGTGATGCCGGTGATTGAGCAGCTGAACTACAGCGGCGCGCAGATGGCGGCATTGTCTATCTGTATCGCCGGCGGCTCGATTGTGGTAAGCCACGTGAACGACGCCGGCTTCTGGCTGTTCGGTAAATTTACCGGCGCCAGTGAAGCCCAGACGCTGAAGACCTGGACCATGATGGAAACCATCCTTGGCACCACCGGGGCGATTGTCGGTATGATCGCCTTCCAGCTGCTGAGCTAAGCCCGCTCATCTCCCGCTCGCGGGAAATAAAAAGCCAGGGTAACGCTGCTTACCCTGGCTTCTTTGCAATAAGCCGCCCTTTTTCCCTCTTTTCCTTGCCAGCTATTGGCCCTTATTAGCGCTACGACGATGCTCGTATCCCTCGTCAGCCCTTGCTGTGACTGGGTTTGTCGCTTTTTTTTGGCAAGCGGAAAAGCACCAGATTTCACGCTTAATCCATAATCAGGATCAATAAAATAGCGACGGAAAATATTCCATTCCCCGGGGGATTTCCCCGATAATCGTTGCGCTTTTGACGACGACCAGCGACGGTGGACAATGTGCAGGATAAGTTGCTTTTCTGATTGTTCAGCAATCATTGATTAATTTCACTTGCGACTTTAGCTGCATTTTGTAAGGTGAGGGATAATCCAGTTGGAAACTGGCCAGGCACAAACAGCACACACCTCGCAGGAATACGTTATGAAAAATGTTGGTTTTATCGGCTGGCGCGGAATGGTCGGCTCTGTCCTCATGCAACGCATGGTTGAAGAGCGCGATTTCGACGCCATTCGCCCGGTGTTCTTCTCTACCTCCCAGCTGGGACAGCCAGCGCCGTCATTCGGCGGTAGCACCGGTGGCACGCTGCAGGATGCGTTCGATCTGGACGCGCTGAAGGCGCTGGACATTATTGTCACGTGCCAGGGCGGCGATTACACCAACGAGATTTACCCGAAGCTGCGCGCAAGCGGCTGGCAGGGTTACTGGATTGACGCGGCTTCTTCGCTGCGCATGAAGGACGATGCGATCATTATCCTCGACCCGGTTAACCAGGATGTGATCACCGCCGGCCTGAACAACGGCGTGAAAACCTTTGTCGGCGGCAACTGCACCGTCAGCCTGATGCTGATGTCCCTCGGCGGCCTGTTTGCTCAGGATCTGGTGGAGTGGGTCAGCGTGGCGACGTACCAGGCGGCTTCCGGCGGCGGCGCGCGTCATATGCGCGAGCTGCTGAGCCAGATGGGGCAGCTGCATAATCATGTGGCCGCGGAGCTGGCGGACCCGGCTTCCGCCATCCTGGATATTGAGCGCAAAGTGACGTCGCTGACCCGCAGCGGCGAGCTGCCGGTCGATAACTTTGGCGTACCGCTGGCGGGCAGCCTGATCCCGTGGATCGACAAACAGCTGGATAACGGTCAGAGCCGCGAAGAGTGGAAAGGCCAGGCGGAGACCAACAAGATCCTCGCCACCTCGTCCGTTATCCCGGTAGACGGCCTCTGCGTTCGCGTTGGCGCGCTGCGCTGCCACAGCCAGGCGTTTACCATCAAGCTGAAGAAAGATGTTTCTATCCCGACCGTTGAGGAGCTGCTGGCCGCGCACAACCCGTGGGCCAAAGTGGTACCGAACGATCGTGAGATTACCATGCGCGAGCTGACCCCAGCCGCGGTGACGGGCACCCTGACCACCCCGGTAGGACGCCTGCGTAAACTGAATATGGGGCCGGAGTATCTATCGGCCTTTACCGTTGGCGACCAGCTGCTGTGGGGCGCCGCGGAGCCGCTGCGCCGGATGCTTCGCCAGCTGGCGTAAGCCCAGGATGAACAGAAAGGGGGTCTTCAAGCCCCCTTTTTTTTTGCGTAATACAAGGAGTAAACGCGGATGTTAGATTTTTCCCCACGGAGGTAACTCAGCCTTGGCTATGCTTTAAGTAAGGAATTCCTTACCTGAAGGTGGGACGGAGCAGGAGGATGCTGAGAGCACTGCGCCGTTCAGGTCAAAAAAAGTCGCCAGTTACAGGAATGAGCGACACTTACAACAGGATGAAAGCATGTCTAATCATATTGATAGAGACGTGATTAATGCGCTAATCGCCGGTCATTTCGCGGATCCCTTTTCCGTGCTCGGCATGCACCGTACTGACGCCGGGCTGGAAGTGCGCGCATTATTACCCGATGCCACCGACGTGTGGGTTATTGAACCGAAAACCGGACGCAAAGTCGGCAAGCTCGAATGTCTCGACTCGCGTGGTTTCTTCAGCGGCGTCCTGCCGCGGCGTAAAAACGCTTTTCGCTATCAGCTGGCCGTCACCTGGCACGGGCAGCAGAATCTGATCGATGACCCTTATCGCTTTGGTCCGCTGTTGCAGGACCTTGACGTCTGGCTGCTGTCGGAAGGGACCCACCTGCGCCCTTACGAAACGCTGGGCGCGCACGCTGCCACCATGGACGGCGTCACCGGTACCCGTTTCTCGGTGTGGGCGCCGAACGCCCGCCGCGTATCGGTGGTGGGGCAGTTTAACTACTGGGATGGCCGTCGCCACCCGATGCGATTCCGCAAAGAGTCCGGGATCTGGGAGCTGTTCGTTCCCGGCGCGCACAATGGCCAGCTGTATAAATTCGAACTGATTGACGCCCACGGCAATCTGCGGGTCAAAGCCGACCCTTACGCCTTTGAGTCGCAAATGCGTCCGGAAAGCGCCTCGCTTATCTGCGACCTGCCGCCCAAAGTGGAACAGCCAGCGGACCGCAGAGCGGCGAACCAGTTTGATGCCCCGATCTCTATCTATGAAGTGCATCTCGGCTCCTGGCGCCGTCATACCGATAATAATTTCTGGCTGAGCTACCGCGAGCTGGCCGACCAGCTGGTGCCCTATGCGAAATGGATGGGCTTCACCCATCTCGAACTATTGCCGGTTAACGAGCACCCGTTCGACGGCAGCTGGGGCTATCAACCCACCGGGCTCTATGCGCCGACCCGCCGCTTCGGCACCCGCGACGATTTCCGTTACTTTATCAATGCCGCGCACGCCGCCGGGCTGAACGTCATTCTTGACTGGGTGCCCGGCCACTTCCCGGCGGATGATTTTGCCCTTGCCTCGTTTGACGGCACTTCGCTGTATGAGCACAGCGATCCGCGCGAGGGGTATCACCAGGACTGGAATACCCTGATCTACAACTACGGACGTCGGGAAGTCAGCAACTACCTGGTGGGTAACGCGCTGTACTGGATCGAACGCTTCGGCATCGATGCGCTGCGGGTCGACGCGGTGGCCTCGATGATCTATCGCGATTACAGCCGCAAGGCGGGAGAGTGGATCCCCAACGAATACGGCGGCCGGGAAAATCTGGAAGCCATTGAGTTTCTGCGCAACACCAACCGCATCCTTGGCGAACAGACGCCGGGCGCGGTCACCATGGCGGAAGAGTCCACCGATTTTGCCGGGGTGACCCGTCCGCCAGCCGGCGGCGGCCTCGGTTTCTGGTTCAAATGGAACCTCGGCTGGATGCACGACACCCTGGATTACATGAAGCTCGATCCGGTGCATCGCCGCTACCATCATGACAAAATGACCTTCGGCATGCTCTACAACTACACCGAGAACTTTGTGCTGCCGCTCTCCCACGATGAAGTGGTGCACGGCAAAAAATCGATTCTCGACCGCATGCCGGGCGATGCCTGGCAGAAGTTCGCCAACCTGCGCGCCTACTACGGCTGGCTGTTCGCCTTCCCGGGGAAAAAGCTGCTGTTTATGGGCAATGAGTTCGCTCAGGGCCGCGAGTGGAACCATGACGTTAGCCTCGACTGGCATCTGCTGGAGGGCGGCGACAACTGGCACCACGGCGTCCAGCGGCTGGTGCGCGACCTGAACCATACCTACCGTCATCATAAAGCGCTGCACGAGCTGGATTTTGACCCCTACGGCTTCGAATGGCTGGTGGTCGACGACCATGAGCGCTCGGTGTTTGTCTTTGTACGCCGTGACCGGGCGGGCAACGAGATTATCGTCGCCAGCAACTTCACGCCGGTGCCGCGCCACGACTACCGCTTCGGCATTAACCAGCCGGGCCGCTGGCGCGAGGCGCTAAATACCGACTCCATGCACTATCACGGCAGCAATCAGGGCAATGGCGGCGTGGTGGAAAGCGACGCTATCGCCAGCCATGGCCGCGAACATTCGCTGTCGCTGACCCTGCCCCCGCTGGCGACGATCTGGCTGGTCCGGGAGGCGCAATGACCTCACTCGCGGCAGGCAAACCTGCGCCATTGGGCGCCAGCTATGACGGCAAGGGGGTGAATTTCGCCCTCTTCTCCGCCCATGCGGAGCGGGTGGAGCTGTGCGTATTCGACGAGCAGGGCAACGAGCAACGCTTCGATCTCCCGGCGCGCAGCGGCGACATCTGGCACGGCTGGCTGGCTGCCGTCGGGCCGGGCCTGCGCTACGGCTATCGGGTACATGGTCCCTGGGACCCGGCGCAGGGGCACCGCTTTAACCCGGCCAAGCTGTTGATCGATCCCAGCGCCCACCGGGTCGAGGGCGATCTGCCTGACGATGAGCGCCTGCACGGCGGCATGTGGCAGCCCGATCGCCGCGACAGCGCCGCGGTCGCGCCAAAATCGCAGGTGGTGGATCTGCGCTATGACTGGCGTGGCGATAAACCGCCGCGTACCCCATGGGGGGAAACGGTGATTTATGAAGCGCACGTGAAAGGGCTCACCTTGCTTAATCCGCAGCTACCGGAAGCCATTCGCGGAACCTATAAAGCGCTGGGCCACCCGGCGATGATCGCTTACTTCAAATCGCTGGGCATCAGCGCCCTTGAGCTGTTGCCGGTGGCGCAGTTCGCCAGCGAGCCGCGACTGCAGCGGATGGGGTTAAGCAACTACTGGGGCTACAACCCGTTGGCGTGGTTCGCGCTGGATCCGCGCTACGCCAGCGACCCGGATCGCGCCCTGGATGAGTTTCGCGATGCGGTTAAGGCGCTGCACGCCGCCGGTATCGAAGTGATTCTGGATATCGTGCTCAACCATAGTGCGGAAATCGATCTCGAAGGGCCCACCGTCTCCCTGCGCGGAATCGACAACCGTAGCTATTATTGGGTAAGGGAGGATGGCGATTATCACAACTGGACCGGGTGCGGTAATACGCTCAATCTTAGCCACCCCGGCGTGGTGGAGTGGGCGCGCCAGTGTTTGCGCTTTTGGGTGGATGAGTGCCATGTCGACGGCTTTCGCTTCGACCTCGCCTCAGTGATGGGGCGGACGCCGGAATTCCGCCAGGATGCGCCGCTGTTCGAGGCTATCCGCCGCGACAGCGTGCTGTCGCAGGTGAAACTGATTGCGGAACCCTGGGATATCGGCCCGGGCGGCTATCAGGTGGGTAATTTCCCACCGCTGTTCGCTGAATGGAATGACCATTTTCGCGATAGCGCCCGACGCTTCTGGTTACAGCAAAATGTCTCCCTGGGGGATTTTGCCCAACGTTTCGCGGCCTCCAGCGATCTCTTTGCCCGCGATGGCAAGCCGCCATCGGCGACGGTCAACCTGGTGACGGCCCACGATGGCTTCACGCTGCGCGACTGCGTTTGTTTCAATCAGAAACACAATGAGGCAAACGGGGAGGAGAATCGCGATGGGACTAACAATAACTACAGCAACAATCATGGTATAGAAGGATTAGAAGCGAATTTTGCGGTGATTGAACGGCGGCGCGCCAGCGCGCATGCGCTGCTGACGACGCTGCTGCTGGCTCAGGGGACGCCAATGCTGCTGGCGGGCGATGAACAGGGCCACAGCCAGCACGGTAACAATAATGCTTACTGCCAGGACAACGCCCTGACGTGGCTGGACTGGCGCCAGGCGAACCCGGGATTAACCGCCTTTACCGCGGCGCTGATCCACCTGCGGCGCCGTATTCCGGCGCTCACCCGCAACCGCTGGTGGCAGGAGGGGGATGGCAACGTCCGCTGGCTTAATCGCAACGCCCAGCCCCTGACTGCCGCGGAGTGGCAGCAGGGGGCCGCGTGTATGCAGATCCAGTTGTCGGATCGCTGGCTGCTCACGCTGAACGCCACCGCAGAGGTGGTCGATATGGTTTTACCCGAGGGGGAATGGCGCGCCGTTCCTCCATTCGCCGGAGAGGATAATCCGGTCATCATGGCTGTCTGGCATGGGCCCGCGCACGGAGTGTGCGTATTTCAAAGGTCGTAAGCCCTGAAGCTTTCGGTTGGACCCGTGGCGGCGGCGCGGCGGGATGAGCTGGAAAGCGGGGGTGTAAAAAGGAGTTAATCATGGTTAGGCTTGAAAAAAACGATCCGCTGATGCTGGCGCGTCAATTACCCATCAAATCCGTGGCGTTGATCCTCGCGGGCGGGCGTGGCACCCGGCTGAAGGATCTCACCATTAAGCGTGCGAAACCTGCCGTTCACTTTGGCGGCAAGTTCCGTATTATCGATTTCGCATTATCTAACTGCATTAACTCAGGGATCCGCCGCATCGGCGTTATTACCCAGTATCAGTCGCACACGCTGGTGCAGCACATCCAGCGCGGCTGGTCGTTCTTCAGCGAAGAGATGAACGAGTTTGTCGATCTGCTGCCGGCTCAGCAGCGCGTGCATGGCGAAAATTGGTATCGCGGCACGGCGGATGCGGTGACGCAGAACCTGGATATCATCAGCCGCTACAAGGCCGAGTACGTGGTGATCCTCGCGGGCGACCATATTTATAAGCAGGACTACTCGCGCATGCTGATCGACCATGTCGAAAAAGGGGCGCGTTGCACCGTGGCCTGCATGCCGGTGCCCATTGAAGAGGCATCCGCCTTCGGCGTCATGGCGGTCGACGAAAACGAAAAAATCATTGAGTTTGTCGAGAAACCCGCCAACCCGCCGGCGATGCCGACCGACCCGACCAAATCGCTGGCCAGCATGGGCATTTATGTCTTTGACGCCGCCTATCTTTATGAGCTGCTGGAAGAAGACGATCGCAACGAGAACTCCAGCCACGATTTCGGCAAAGACATCATTCCGAAGATCACCGAAGCTGGCATGGCTTATGCACATCCTTTCCCGCTCTCCTGCGTGCAGTCCGACCCGAACGCCGAACCTTACTGGCGCGACGTGGGGACGCTGGAAGCCTACTGGAAGGCTAACCTCGATCTGGCGTCAGTCACGCCGGAGCTGGATATGTACGACCAGAACTGGCCGATCCGCACCCATATGGAATCGCTGCCGCCGGCGAAGTTCGTGCAGGACCGCTCCGGTAGCCACGGCATGACCCTGAACTCGCTGGTTTCCGGCGGCTGCATTATCTCCGGGTCGGTGGTGGTGCAGTCGGTGCTGTTCCCGCGCGTGCGGGTGAATTCGTTCTGTAACATTGATTCGGCAGTCTTGTTGCCAGATGTCTGGGTGGGGCGCTCATGCCGCCTGCGTCGCTGCGTGATTGACCGCGCCTGTGTTATCCCGGAAGGAATGGTGATTGGTGAGAATGCGGAAGAGGATGCACGCCGCTTCTATCGCTCAGAGGAAGGTATCGTGCTGGTGACCCGCGACATGCTGCGGAAATTAGGGCACAAACAGGAGCGCTAATGCAGGTCTTACATGTATGTTCTGAGATGTTCCCGCTGTTAAAGACGGGCGGTCTGGCGGACGTCATCGGCGCACTGCCGGCGGCGCAAATCGCGGAGGGTATCGATACGCGCGTGCTGTTGCCGGCGTTTCCCGATATCCGTCGCGGCGTGGTGGATGCCCAGGTGGTGACCCGCCGGGATACCTTCGCCGGGCGGATCACGCTGCTGTACGGCCACTTTAACGGCGTGGGGATCTACCTGATAGACGCCCCGCATCTCTATGACCGTCCGGGGAGCCCTTACCACGATACCAACCAGCACGCTTATCCCGACAACGTCCTGCGCTTTGCGCTGCTGGGCTGGGTGGGAAGTGAAATGGCCAGCGGACTGGATCCGTTCTGGCGCCCGGATGTGGTGCATGCCCATGACTGGCACGCCGGCCTGACGCCGGCCTACCTGGCGGCGCGCGGACGCCCGGCTAAATCGGTGTTTACCGTGCACAACCTGGCGTACCAGGGGATGTTTTACTCCTGGCATATGAATGACATTGAGCTGCCGTGGTCGTTCTATAACATGCATGGCCTCGAGTTTAACGGGCAGATCTCGTTTCTCAAGGCCGGCCTCTACTACGCCGACCATATTACGGCGGTGAGCCCGACCTACGCGCGCGAGATCACCGAGCCGCAGTACGCCTACGGCATGGAGGGGCTGCTGCGCCAGCGCCATCATGAAGGTCGGCTGTCGGGAATTCTCAACGGCGTTGACGACGGTATCTGGAGCCCGCAAAACGATCTGCTGCTGCCGATGCGCTACGATCGCGACACGCTGGAGGAGAAGGCGGAGAACAAGCGTCAGCTGCAGATTGCCATGGGCCTGAAGGTCGATGATAAAGCGCCGTTGTTTGCCGTCGTCAGCCGTCTTACCAGCCAGAAAGGGCTGGACCTGGTGCTTGAAGCGCTGCCGGGTCTGCTTGAGCAGGGCGGCCAGCTGGCGCTACTGGGCGCCGGCGATCCGGTGCTGCAGGAAGGTTTCCTCGCCGCCGCCGCCGAACACCCGGGCAAAGTGGGTGTGCAGATTGGCTACCATGAGGCCTTCTCCCACCGCATTATGGGCGGCGCCGACGTCATTCTGGTCCCGAGCCGCTTTGAACCCTGCGGCCTGACCCAGCTGTATGGTCTGAAGTACGGGACGCTGCCGCTGGTGCGCCGCACCGGCGGTCTGGCGGACACCGTCGCTGACAGTTCGCTGGAGAATCTGGCCGATGGTCTGGCGACAGGGTTTGTCTTTGAGGACAGCAATGCGCTGTCATTGCTGCGCGCTATCCGTCGCGCCTTTGTCCTCTGGTCGCGCCCGTCGCTCTGGCGCTACGTGCAGCGTCAGGCGATGAATATGGATTTTAGCTGGCAGGTTGCCGCGAACTCCTATCGCGAACTTTATCAACGCTTGATGTAACCACTGGAGTCATTGTTATGAATGTACCCTTTAGCTATGCATCACCGACGCTGAGCGTTGAGGCGTTAAAGCATTCTATTGCCTATAAACTGATGTTTATCATCGGTAAAGATCCGGCCATCGCCAACAAGCATGAATGGCTTAACGCCACGCTGTTTGCCGTTCGCGATCGCATGGTGGAGCGCTGGCTGCGCTCCAACCGCGCGCAGCTCTCCCAGGAAGTGCGCCAGGTGTACTATCTGTCGATGGAGTTTCTGATCGGCCGCACCCTCTCGAATGCGCTGCTGTCGCTGGGCATTTATGACGATGTGAGCAGCGCGCTGGCGGAGATGGGGCTCGATCTCGAAGAGCTGATCGATGAAGAGAATGACCCCGGGCTTGGCAACGGCGGTCTGGGCCGCCTGGCGGCTTGCTTCCTTGACTCCCTGGCGGCGCTGGGTCTGCCGGGACGCGGTTACGGCATCCGCTACGACTACGGGATGTTTAAACAGAATATTGTCGATGGCCGACAAAAAGAGTCTCCTGACTACTGGCTGGAGTACGGTAACCCGTGGGAGTTTGAGCGCCACAACACCCGCTATAAAGTGCGCTTCGGCGGCCGCATTCAGCAGGAAGGAAAGAAAACCCGCTGGATTGAGACGGAGGAGATCATTGCGGAAGCCTACGACCAGATCATCCCCGGCTTTGACACCGACGCCACCAACACGCTGCGTCTGTGGAGCGCGCAGGCCAGCAGCGAAATTAACCTCGGTAAATTCAACCAGGGCGACTACTTCGCCGCGGTAGAGGATAAAAACCACTCCGAAAACGTCTCCCGCGTGCTCTATCCGGACGACTCGACCTACTCCGGCCGCGAGCTGCGCCTGCGCCAGGAGTATTTCCTCGTGTCGGCCACGGTGCAGGATATCCTGAGTCGCCATTACATGTTGCATAAGACCTATGACAACCTGGCGGACAAGATTGCCATCCACCTGAATGACACCCACCCGGTGCTGTCGATACCGGAGCTGATGCGTCTGCTTATCGACGAACATAAGTTCAGCTGGGACGAGGCGTTCGAGGTGACCTGCCAGGTCTTCTCCTATACCAACCACACCCTGATGAGCGAAGCGCTCGAGACCTGGCCGGTGGATATGCTGGGTAAAATTCTGCCGCGCCATCTGCAGATTATCTTCGAGATTAACGACTATTTCCTCAAGACCTTGCAGGAGCAGTATCCGAACGATACCGACCTCCTCAGCCGCACCTCGATTATCGACGAGTCTAACGGCCGCCGTGTGCGGATGGCCTGGCTGGCGGTAGTGGTCAGCCACAAGGTCAACGGGGTGTCCGAGCTGCATTCCCGACTGATGGTGGAGTCACTGTTTGCCGAATTCGCCAAAATCTTCCCAATGCGCTTTATCAACGTGACCAACGGTGTGACGCCGCGCCGCTGGCTGGCGCTGGCCAACCCGCCGCTGTCGAAAGTGCTGGATGAGCATATCGGCCGCACCTGGCGGACCGATCTGAGTCAGCTTGATGAGCTGAAACAGCATATCGACTACCCGATGGTCAATCAGGCGGTGCGTCAGGCCAAGTTTGAGAACAAACAGCGGCTGGCCAGCTATATTGCTCAACAGCTCAATGTGGTGGTCAATCCGAAGGCGCTGTTTGATGTGCAGATCAAACGTATCCATGAATACAAACGGCAGCTAATGAATGTGCTGCACGTCATCACCCGCTATAACCGGATCAAGGCCGATCCGCAGGCCGAGTGGGTGCCGCGGGTGAATATTTTCGCCGGTAAGGCGGCCTCGGCCTACTACATGGCCAAGCACATTATTCACCTGATCAACGATGTGGCGGCGGTGATCAATAACGATCCGCAGATTGGCGACAAGCTGAAGGTCGTCTTTATCCCCAACTACAGCGTTAGCCTGGCGCAGCTGATCATTCCGGCGGCAGACCTGTCGGAACAGATCTCCCTCGCAGGCACTGAAGCTTCCGGCACCAGTAATATGAAGTTTGCCCTTAACGGCGCGCTGACTATCGGCACCCTTGATGGGGCAAACGTGGAGATGCAGGAGCACGTGGGCGAAGAGAATATCTTTATCTTCGGCAACACCGCGGAAGAGGTGGAGGAGCTACGTCGCAGCGGCTATAAACCACGCGAATATTACGAGCAGGATGAAGAGCTCCACCAGGCGCTGACGCAGATCGGTACCGGCGTCTTCAGCCCGGCAGAACCGGGGCGCTACCGCGACCTGCTGGATTCGCTGATTAACTTTGGCGACCACTACCAGGTTCTGGCGGACTATCGTAGCTATGTGGACTGCCAGGATCGCGTCGACGAGCTGTATCAAAACCCGGAAGAGTGGGCCTATAAGGCGATGTTGAATATTGCCAACATGGGCTACTTCTCTTCTGACCGGACGATCCAGGAGTACGCGAAATATATCTGGCATATCGACCCGGTAAGGCTGTAAGCCAGTCAATGCAACACCACACAACACAACGGGGCCATTTGGCCCCGTTGTGTTGTGTGGCGAACGTTTTATTCGGAAAAGTGCCGGGGAGGATTCAGGCTATTGCGGGAATATACTATTGACGTGAATTCGCCAGCAGTACGATAAATGCTCAATAAGTTTACGTTCATAGCCTATGTGGGATGTAGAAACGACGGATACGTTTGATACCTGGTTCGAATTACAAAGTAGAGCTTTAAAAGAGGATATGTTGGCCACGATGCTCATCCTGTCTGAGTTTGCTCCGCAGCTTGGGCGCCCGTATGTTGATACGGTGAAAGATTCAACGTTTCAGAATATGAAAGAACTGCGGGTTCAGCATCATGGGCTCCCCATCCGCGCCTTTTTTGCTTTTGATCCTCTGCGGAAAGCTATCGTTTTATGTGCGGGCGATAAGGATGGCATGAATGAGAAACGTTTTTACAAAGAGATGATTACTCTGGCTGACAGAGAATTCAGCCAACACCTGACTAAGGAGCGATAATGGCCACGCTAAAAGAACTCATGGCGAAACAGAGTCCTGATAGCCAGCAGCGTATTGCAGCGAAAGCGGCAGAGATACGCCAGTCTGTCGCTTTAAACTTGCTTCGAGAAGAGTTGCAAATGTCGCAAACAGAGATGGCTGCGGCTATGGGGGTAAAGCAGCCAACGATCGCTAAAATGGAACAGACTGATAACGACCCTCGGCTTTCGACCCTAAAACGCTACATTGCGGCATTGGGGGGAGAACTCAGTATAAATGTCACATTGCCGACTGGAAAAAAAGTCTCGTTTAATTTGTGAACAGGTATCCGGGCCAAGCGCAAGCCATAGCCCGGGTATTTCTCTCCTGGCGCCGCGCGATGTCAGGACGCTAACGACAGTTCAGACTTTCCCGCATGCTGCGCCAGCCATTCGCTGATGCGCGCTTGCTGCTCGCCATTCAGCCACATGCCCTGTTTGGTACGACGCCAGATGGCGTCATCCAGGCTGCGCACCCACTCGTGCTCCACCAGATATTTCAGCTCGGCTTCATAAAACTCATGGCCGAAATCTTCCCCCAGATCGCTCAGGGCGCTGGCTTCCTTCAGGATCCACTCGCTGTTGCTCCCGTAGGTGCGGGCATAATGGCGGGCCAGTGATTCACTGATGAACGGGAAGCGACGGCGCAGTTTTGCCGCGTAGTCGTCGCGGTCGCCGCCGATATCGCCGCCGGGGAGCACCGCGGTTTTGGTCCATGCCGGGCCGATCCCTTTGTAATAGGGGGTCAGTTTTTCCAGTGCATGCTCGGCCAGTTTGCGATAGGTGGTCAGCTTGCCGCCGAAGACGGACAGCAGCGGCGCCTGACCGTTCTCATCGTGAATATCCAGGGTATAGTCGCGGGTAATGGCCTGCGGCGAATCCGACTCGTCGTCGCACAGCGGACGGACGCCGGAGTAGGTCCAGACGATATCGTCCCGGCTGAGGGTCTTTTTAAAGTGCGCGTTATAGACGTTCAGCAGATAGTTGATCTCTTTATCATCAATGGCCACCGCTTTCGGATCGCCCTTATACTCGACGTCCGTCGTGCCGATGATAGAGAACTCATCCATCCACGGAATAACAAACACTATGCGTTTATCTTCGTTCTGCAGAATATAAGCCTGTTTCTGGGTATGCACCCGCGGCACCACGATGTGGCTGCCCTTGATCAGACGGATGCCGTAAGGCGAGCGCAGATGCATCCCTTCGTCGAAGAACTGTTTGACCCATGGGCCGGTGGCATTGACCAGACCACGCGCCTGCCAGGTGTGCTTTTTACCGGTATCGATATCTTCAGCTTCAACAATCCACAAACCGTTTTCACGGCGAGCAGAAGTGGCGCGAGTGCGGGTTAATACTTCTCCGCCTTTGCGTACGACCATTTGGGCATTTGCCAAAACCAGTCGTGCATCGT